>OGFF01000007.1_pt1 | contig 268534 bp, 208 predicted proteins | sample 1570751 | NCBI WGS metagenome assembly OGFF01 (sample SAMEA2581951, study PRJEB24529) | metagenome | biome: Human gut stool | place: China | collected 2011 | reverse complement strand
TCGACAATTCCGATCACCGAAGACGAATAAGTAACGACAGAATAATTCTACCTTTTTTCAGAACCCGCTATTCAGGTTTACAGGGCAAACGTCATTGCTGTAGCAATACCGATACTTCCTGACGGTCCTTTTTCAGCTGTTCGCTCAATTCGTCGATTCCGTTGAATTTTCGTTCACCCCGGATACGGGCAATAAGTAAAAGCCGGATTTCTTTACCATAGATGTCGGCATCGAAATCAAAGATATTCACTTCGATCCGCACTACGCCGGAACAACTGACTGTGGGGCGTACGCCAATATTGAGCATACCACGATATTCTTGTCCTTCAACCTTCACTTTTACAGCATACACTCCGGCGGCCGGCAATAGTTTACGGTCATCGTTCAACCGGATATTGGCGGTCGGGAAACCCATACTCCGTCCTATTTTATCACCGGCAACAACTTTTCCACTAACAGAATACGTATACCCCAGAAATTCATTTACCCGATCGATATCTCCGATTTGCAAAGCATTCCGGATTTTTGTGGAACTGATATTGATTTGGTTCTCTTCATATACTTCTTCCTGTTCGAGGTAAAAGTGATAACGGTCAGCTAATTCTTTCAGTTTTTCAAAAGTTCCCTCCCGGTTTTTCCCGAAACGATGGTCATACCCCACGACCAAACCTTTTAAACCGATTTTATCGACCAGGATATGACGTACAAAATCTGCATATTCCAATTCGGCCAGCGAACGGGTGAATTGCAGGACGACCAGATGTTCCACTCCATAAGTGGCGAGAATAGCAGCCTTTTCCTCCAAAGTGGTCAAAATCCCCGGCCTTTTTTCCATCGGATAGAGTACCTCCCGGGGATGGGGCTCGAAACTGATGATAACAGTCTCTCCCTTCAAATTCCGGGCCACTCTTTTCAGTGACTCGATCACCTGCACATGCCCTTTATGCACTCCATCGAAACTACCGATGGTTACTACCGGATTGACTATTTGTAAATTTTCGGTTCCGTAATGTATCTGCATCTCAAAAAGTGAAAAGTGAAAAGTAAAAAGTGCTGTCATACACCTTCAACTCTCCGGTTAGGAGGACAAAAATACGAAATTGTTATTATAGTGATAGCGGTTACACCGGTTTATTTGCAATTCAGCCTAAACCCATGTAACCGCTATCCGCAAAATATTCGGAGGAGTGATTATTCTATCCGCACTTCGATGTTCCGCAAGTTTTACAGATCAGACAACCTTCCTGATAAACCACCGGAGAGCCACAATTCTCACATTTTTCGCCGGTAGCCTCTGTTCCATTGGGAATATATTTCTTTAAGGCTCTTTCGACGCCATTCTTCCAGGTATTGATATTTTCATTATCGAATTCCATAGAAGCCACCAGTTCTACAGCCTGATGCACCGGCATACCGTGGCGTAAAACCCCGGAAATCAATTTGGCATAATTCCAGTATTCTTTATCGAACTTATAAGACAATCCTTCTACCGTCGTTTTAAAACCCCGTTTGTTCTGAAACTGGAAGTCATACCGGGAATTTCCTTCAGCATCATAATGCTTGACGATCTTACCCGAAGTAACCGCTTTAGGCAGCATAATTCCTTCCTCATCATCGGCGATACCGGTAAATATCTCATAAGGCCGACCGTTATACAAACCGATAAAAGCAATCCATTTTTCTTTGTTATTCTGGAAACGCACGACATCGGCATCCAGTTCCATCGGACGTTTTGCCGGCATTTCATTAGGACTAGTAGTCTGTTTTTTATCTTTATTAGACACCAATACACCGGCCCGTGAACCGTCGCGATAGACCGTACATCCTTTACAACCGCTCTTCCAGGCTTCGATATAAAGATTACCGACCAATTCTTCGGTTACATCCGAGGGTAAGTTGACCGTAACACTGATAGAATGGTCCACCCATTTCTGCACCTGTCCCTGCATACGTACTTTAGCCACCCAATCGATATCATTGGAAGTTGCTTTATAATACGGCGACTGTGCTACCAATTCATCGATTTCTTCGTCGGTATAGCATTTAGTGGTATCATAACCATTCGCTTTCATCCAATCAGCGAACTTGTGATGGAAAACGATAAATTCCTCATAGCTATCCCCTGACTCATCCACAAAATCGATATGTACGTTCTGATCGTTCGGGTTTACCTTTCTTCTCCGTTTGTATACAGGCAGGAACACAGGTTCGATACCGGAAGTCGTCTGAGTCATCAGGCTTGTCGTTCCGGTTGGTGCGATCGTCAGACAAGCAATATTCCGGCGTCCGTACTTCACCATTTCGGCATACATATCGGGATCGGCTTCGCGTAAGCGCTTGATGAAGGGATTATTCTCCTCACGGCGAGTATCGTAAATCTTAAAAGACCCTCTGTCTTTTGCCAGATGTACAGATGCCCGATAAGCTTCGACCGCTAAAGTCTTCTGAATATCCACAGCAAAATCGATCGCTTCTTCACTTCCATAACGCAGACCCAAAGCAGCCAGCATATCTCCCTCGGCCGTAATACCCACTCCGGTCCGCCGGCCTTCTTTCGCTTTCTGTTTGATTTTCTCCCATAAGCGAATTTCTACGCCTTTCACTTCTTCACTCTCAGGATCTTCGTGTACCTTATCCAGAATAGCATCGATCTTCTCTAATTCGAGATCGATAATATCATCCATTATCCGCTGAGCGATAGCTACATGTTTCTTGAACAAAGGGAAATCGAAAAAGGCTCCTTTAGTAAACGGATTCTGTACATAGGAATACAGATTTATAGCCAGCAGCCGGCAAGAATCATAAGGACATAAAGGAATTTCACCGCAAGGATTGGTAGAAACCGTACGGTATCCTTTATCTGCATAACAATCGGGTACACTTTCCCGGATGATCGTATCCCAAAAAAGGATACCGGGTTCAGCCGATTTCCAGGCATTGTGTACAATTTTATTCCACAATTGGCGTGCATTGATCTGTTTCCGGTTTTTCGGTTCATCGGAATAAACCGGATATTTTTGTTCATATTCTTCGTCGTTGATCACCGCCCGCATAAATTCGTCATCGATCTTCACGGATACATTCGCTCCTGTTACTTTTCCTTCGGTCATCTTTGCATCGATAAAGCTTTCCGAATCAGGATGATTGATCGACACACTCAGCATCAAAGCCCCACGCCGACCGTCCTGAGCAACTTCCCGGGTAGAGTTAGAATACCGCTCCATAAACGGAACGATACCGGTAGAAGTCAATGCAGAATTTTTCACAGGTGACCCCTTCGGACGGATATGAGACAAATCATGTCCCACTCCACCCCGGCGTTTCATCAGTTGCACCTGTTCCTGATCGATTTTCATAACTCCACCGTATGAATCCGAAGGACCTTCATTTCCGATCACGAAACAATTAGAGAGAGAAGCGATCTGAAACTCATTTCCGATACCGGTCATAGGCCCCCCCTGCGGCACGATATATTTAAAATCCCGTAATACCTCAAAAATTGTATCCTCACTCAGCGGATTCGGATAACGGTTTTCTATTCTGCTAATTTCTTTGGCTAACCGACGATGCATATCATCGGGATTCTTTTCAAAAATATTCCCATAAGAATCTTTCAATGCATACTTATTCACCCAAACCCGAGCAGCCAATTCATCGCCGTTGAAATAATTCAATGAACTCTGAAACGCTTCTTCTTGCGTATAAGTATCCTTCCCCTTTGTTTCGTATTCATTCATAGCATATTGATTTAATAGATTTTTTCTGCATTAGGATATTGCAAATATATAGAAAAATAGATCAAAGATGATAACTTTTCTCCATGATTTTTTCGACAAGTTTTCCAAAACAAACAGACAACCATTTATTTATCAACAAAATAAAAAGTTACCAACAGGTTAAAAGTTTTCCAAAATATAGTTTTGGTGAATAACAAAAATGAAACAAACAAGTATTTTAACAGAAATAGTTTTCAACAAGAGGACACCCGGAACAAGCATCTGAAAACAGAGTTGTCAATTCAATTCTACAAGTTCCCGGGGAATCTGCACCAGTAACCGGCTATGCTCGAAGTCGATCTTGCAGATATAATTTTCGGAAAAGGGTAAAAGAATCTCCTTATTCATAATGGAAACCGTCAGCACAACATTACCGGAATAATCGGCAACATCCGCAACTTCTCCCGTTTCTTCAGAAACCTGATCTTTCACTTCAAAACCGATTAATTCGAAAATATCATAACCCGATTCTTCCGGTTCCTGTCCCTCCAGCAATTCTTTTTCGAAGAGGACTTCACATCCGACAAGCCGCCCTGCCTGAGCTAAGGTATCGACATAGTCGAATTTTACAATATAAGAAGTATGATTACGGACCGTCAAGCCTTCATCAGCTATAAAAAAAGGAACCGGCACTCCGTCCAAAAGGAGGAACACCGGTTCGTCTGCATATTTTTCGAGCAGATCACTATCGGTAGTAATAACCACTTCCCCTTGCAGGTTATGTGTTTTTGCAACTTCTCCGACTTTAAAGCAATCTTCCCGTGTAATCATTACCAGAAACTTATTCAGCAGCAGGAGCTTCGGCAGCAGCTTCCTCAGGAGCAGCAGCAGCTTCTTCTTCAGCTTTCTTAGCAGCTTCGGCAGCAGCTAATTCAGCTTTTTTCTTAGCAATTATTTCTTCTTTTGCAGCACGAACTTTAGCTTCGGCTTCCAAAGCAGCTTTAGCAGCTGCATCACCGGCCTGAGCCAATTTCTGAATTTTAGCCTGTATTTTAGCTTCTTTTTCTTTCATCCAGGCTTCAAATTTAGCTTCAGCAGCAGCTTCATCAAAAGCACCTTTTTTTACGCCTTCCAACAGATGTTTTTTCAACAATACACCTTTATAGGACAAGATTCTTGAAGCAGTATCGGTAGGCTGTGCTCCAGTCATCAACCAATACAAAGCTCTGTCGAACTTGAGATCGATAGTAGCCGGGTTAGTGTTCGGATTATAAGTTCCGATTTTCTCAATGTAACGACCATCGCGTGGTGCTCTACTATCTGCTATCACTACATGATAGAATGGACGACCTTTACGTCCGTGTCTCGCTAATCTGATTTTTGTAGACATTGTTTCTAATTAAAAAAATTAATACTCTCCCCATACTCGATAGGGATTGCAAAGATATATGAAAAAGCCGGAAGTAAAAAATGAATGTCAAAAATATTTCGCCCGGAGTATATCTAAAACCGAATATCCCCACTCTCAATCTTCTAAATACCTATATATTGGTATTTAAAAAAGTGAAAATAAGCTCTATTTTTGACCGAAATTTAAAAATCGGAACAATGAAACATATTTTGTTATTTATCATGCTGACAACTATTACAGCTTGTCTGTTGACATCCTGCAAATCCAAAACGACTCAATCGGCCACGTCACAATCCCAAATGTCACAATCCCAGATTCTGGAAGTGGACGACATATTGGCCCGGGCCGACAGTCTGACCGGAAAAACTTTCACGACAGAAGCGCTCTGTACGCACATCTGTGCTCACGGAGGCGGCAAAATCTTCCTGATGGGTAGCGATGACACCAAAACCATCCGTGTAGAGGCCGGCACGAAAATCGGCAGTTTCAAACCCGAAACCGTAAACAATCTGGTCCGGATAACAGGAAAATTAGTCGAACAGCGAATCGATGAAGCCTATCTGACCGAATGGGAAGCCCAGGTGAAAGCCCAGACTGCGGAGAAACACGGTACGACAGAGCAAGGATGTGCATCCGAACAAAAAGCAAGGGGAGAAGCGCCTGCCAACAGCATCGAAGAACGGATCACCAATTTCCGGCAAAGGATTGCCGACCGTCAAGCCAAAGAAGGCAAAAATTACCTGTCTTTCTATTACATTGAAGGAGATACATACGAAATTGTCGAATAAATTATGTCACAAAAATCATATTCTGATATCATCCGTAAATGGAGCAGGTTACTTCATCGTGACCTCTCCTTTTTTTTTGCCGGCATACTGATGATTTATGCCATCTCTGGTTTTATGCTCAACCACAAAAAGGATTTCAATTCCGATTATCTCATCCGGCAAAAACAAATTCGGTTTACCGAGCCAATCCCGGCGAATCCCCAGGAAATAAACCGGGAATTTGCCGAAAGACTGTTAAAAACAATCGGAGAAGAGAACCGTTACCTGAAACATTATTCCCCTGAACCGGGATGCATCAAAATCTTCATAAAAGGAGGAAGTTCCCTGGTAATCCACACTGAAAGCGGAGAAGGGATCTACGAGTCAATCAAAAAACGGCCGGTTATCAGCTGGTTTAATCGCCTTCATTATAATCCGTCTCGTTGGTGGACTGTATTTTCAGATATTTTCATTTTGTCTCTACTGATAATTACCTTCACCGGTTTGATTATGATCAAAGGCCCCAAAGGTTTCTGGGGACGCGGAGGGATCGAATTCGCACTCGGTTTGCTCATCCCTATCGGGTTCATATTCTTTTCCTGATTTTCAAATCGCAAAAGTAAGGGCCAGATGCCATGCATTTCTCTGGGGACTGTCGGAAGATGCCAGTCTCCAGGTTGCATCAAGGCCGATTCCGTGCCATTTCATCCCGCCTCCCAAAGCCGTACAGGCAAATATACCTTTCGCAGGTCTGCCACTCCGGTATCCGCCCCGTAAAAATATCTTCTTCCGGAAAGAATACTCTACTCCTGCACTTCCCAAAGTACAAAATCCATAAGCCAATTCCTGATGGGCTATTCCTCCGGTACACATCACCCGATGTGCCCCCTGTTCCCAACCGGCACTCACGGCATACTCGATTTTTAAAGGCAGATAAGCCTCACCGATATTCGACAGCTGCATTCCCGCCTGCCAGAAGTAAGGACGTCCGGCAAGCGAATCGCGATAAAACAAAGACAGATCACAAGCTACATATGTTGTCAACAATGTTTTTTGGTCCAGGCGGAAATAGCGGCACGTCAGCCCGGCCGCCAGCTTTCCTCTCCAAGCATAAGCATATCCGGCATCCACTTCCAAGGCGTAAGGAGTAAAACGGCTCTGAAGATTTCCTTCTTCATCAGTCAATTCGACAATAGGCAGATTCAGATAACGCACTCCGGTAAGTACAGCCTGTCTTCCTCCGAATGTAAACAGCCCTCCGGCATCATGTATCCAATGCCGATCCGCCAAATCCCATCCCGGCATCCAGGAAGAAACCGCATAACCGGCAATAACCTTCGCATCAGCCAGGGCCCCCTGTGCCGAATTCCTGAACACAGCAAAAGCATCCGGTCCCCAGGCAACCCCGTTGCCTCCCAAAGAAGCTGTAACCGTCCCGGCCGCCGAATACGTAAACAAACCGGCATCAGCTACCGACTGTGCGGATACTCCGAATGCCTGACAACATATCACCAATATATAAAAAATACGATTCATTATTTCATTGTTTTATTAGAGTTCGGGTATAGGTTTCCTGCAAATATTTCAATTGTACGACATACGTTCCTTTTTTCAAACCGGAAAGGTCTACTTCCACCGGAGCAAAAGGTCCGATCGGAGCATTCACCTTTTTGACCAATTGTCCGTCCAGCGTCGAAAAAGTCAGGTAAATAGTTCCTTCTACTTCCCGCCCCATCCGGACATTCAGTTTATCCGTAACCGGATTGGGATAAAAGGTTACCTCTTGCCGATAGTCATGGGTCATCACCAAAAAATCAGTTTCCCCGGCAAGCCCTTCAGCATCCGTCGCAGTGATTTTCACTTGGGAAAGACCGAATTTCAAGGGTTTCAGTCTAAATTCTCCCTGCCCGGAAGTTAAAGTCAAATAGGCCGGATCATATTCATAAGCATAACTCAAGCCTCCGGGACCTTCATCAGTAAAATGAGCGGCCAGCGACACCGTACGCACTTCCTGCAAGGAACCGAACCATACATTTTCAAAAGGAGATTGCAAACGGGGACTCTCGTTCGGCTCCAGAACCACCGTAAATTCTTTGGAAGCCATTGCCCCTCCGCTATCCGTCACTTTCAGACACAAACGATATGTCCCGGCCTGAAATCCATAATTACGTATTTTCACCGTAATCCGGTCATTCAGTTGTGTCGCTGCCGCCAGATGGTTTTCATCTTCCAATTCATAATTAAATTCCTGGTTTTCAGGATCTGAAATCCAAAAAACTATTTCTCCGGTTTGGTTATACTTCAAAGTAAGCGCTTGTTCCTCATATTCAGAAGTAATCATCGGGGGTTCATTATGCGGCGACACAAAAGAAACCGTCGTAGTCCCGGAATAATGTCCCCAGGGATCAATAGCAACAATACCTACATAATACCGGGTTTCTCCCCGGATAGCTGTCAGCCGGCACGCCATCGTATCCCCGACCTGCCCGGCCCTGGGAACAGTAACCCGTACCGAAGCAACTCCTTCGGGTAACCGTCCGGGATCCAATTGCCCCAAAGGGTCTTCACTCCAACAAACCAAATACTGAAAAGGTTTGCCATCATCTTCATCGGCCGAGATCTGCCAGGTCACGTCAACCACTCCGGAAGTATTTCCGCAGTATAAGGTATCGACAGCCTGAGGAGCGATTCCCTGATCTTCAGCAAGAGCCAAATAGGCATCAGCGGCCCCTATCCCCAATCTACCCGCATACTCCGGATTATAAACATCGATGTCCCGGGTTCCCTGATACAGGTGAGCCAAAAGTTTTTCCGGAGTAAATCCGGGCCCTCCGAATTGGGATACGATTAAAGCAGCGATACCCGAAACATGAGGACAAGCCATAGATGTCCCCTGCATATAGCCGTACTGGTTATCCGGTAACGTACTGTATACAGGGCATTCACCGTTATACTTCCTCCCATAGCCGTATGTCCCGCCCGGAGCAGCGATATCGACCCAGTCGGCAAAATTGGAATACCAGCTTTTTTTGTAATCAGGAGCATAAGCCGCAACAGAAACGACTTTTTCATAAGCCGCCGGATAAGTCCGGTAATCTTTATCCTCATTACCTGCAGCAAATATGACTACTCCTCCTTTCATCGGCCCTGTCTGCTCCCCTCGTTCATCGACTCCGGCATACTGAATAAAATAATCGATCGCTTCCTGATCTGCCCGGGGTAAATAAGTGATATTTTCATACCCCCAGCTATTCTGAGCGATAACCGCACCGGCATCCGCAGCATATTTGATCATTTCCGGGAAAGAAGCAGAAACCTCCCGGCCATCTATCGTCCCGAACAGCTGACAACTCAACAACCATACTCCCGTATTTCCGCCATGTCCACCGGCAATACCGCAAACACCGACACCATTGTTATTCTCAGCCCCGATAGTACCGGCAACATGGGTCCCATGATCATCCGCTTCGATCTGATTCGTTCCATTGATAAAGTTCCATCCATATATATCATCGATATACCCATTCCCATCATCATCGACCCCCGGCTCTCCGAATAATTCTGCAGGATTTCCTACATTTCCGCTCAAATCCTCATGCCGGTAATCAATACCTCCGTCGATGACCGCCACAATAACTTCCCTCGACCCTTGATTTTTTTGCCAGGCCGCAAATAAATTGATATCCGCCCCTGCCACAGAATTCGGTAACTCTCCGGTATTGGAATAATGCCACTGTCTGGATAGTTCCGGATCATTGAAAGGTGCAGTTCCATCCGAATTCCGCTCTCCGGCAGAGCGGACAGGAACCGTTCCCTCTCCTCCGGTATTACGGATAATGTATACCGGTTCTGCGATCTCAATCTCCGTTGTATCTCCCAATAAGGCGAGAGCCCGGGTCACAGGTGTCTGTTCGTCGAACTCGACCTCATACCAAAGATGCAGACCCGCTTTCCGGGTCCTTTCTTCAAATTTTCCGGCAAAGGGAAATAACCGTTTCATAGATACGATCCGGATATCTCCGGTTCCGGCACGGGTATATACCGCCTGCTCAGCTTTCCCGGTAAACCGGGATTTAAATTTTAAACGAAGGCGTCCTTTTTGTGCCTGCATCCCGATCGGAGTGTCCTGTACAGAAGTTTCAGATACGATGATTTCCTCCCGGGCACAGGCCATCATGAACAGTCCGAATACAGACAGGAATAATGTTCTAAATTGTATCATACAAAATTTCAATTAAGCATGCGAAGTAAAGCTTTCTCTATCGATTTTGTAATCACAATTTTTAGGTATTTTAAACTACCTGACAAATCCGGATTTTCCGATTATTCTGGTAAATACATCCTGTCTTTACTCTAAAATCAAGTAATCATATCCCGTTATCCCAGTAAGAAAAAAAATAACAATTTTCTCTGACAGCTTTACAAACTTTGCGATCTCAAATTAAATTTTAATAAAAACATGAAAACACTATGGGCAATCATTCTGATTTTTGTTTTGACTGATAATCTGACCGGTCAAAACACAAGAAAGAATACATTCCCCATCCGGATTACAGTGTGCGATTCTATCAATCATGAACCCCTTTTTTTGGCGACAATCAGCTTAACACAGGATAATCATAAAATCATTGCAGGAAGTAGCGACGCACAAGGCGAATATTTATTCCCCTCTGTTCAGACAGGAGTCTATAAATTGAAAGTCAGTTTTATCGGTTATAAAACTTATACCGACACCATCCGGATTACAGGTGATTTTTCCCTGCATATTCTGCTGGCTCCCGATCAGGTTGTCATGCAGGAAGTTATCGTTACCGCCCGGGAGTCTCATGGTATGACTTCCTCCTCGATAATCGACCGCAAAGCCATGGAACATCTTCAACCTTCCAGTTTCAGCGATCTCCTGGAATTGTTACCGGGGGGACGTTCAGCGGATCCGGCCCTAAATCAGGTAAACCCGATTCGGTTGCGGGAAGCCGGCGAAGGTTCTTCGAGTTCCGACTACGATGTCGCTTCCCGCGGTGTCGCTTTTTTCATCAACGGTACACCGATCAATACCGGAGCCGATATGCTGTACGTCAGCGGTGAAGCAAGTACAGACGACCGGAAAAGAAGTACCGTAAACCGGGGAGTCGATATGCGCAGCATTTCTACCGATGGAATCGAACAAGTAGAAATCATCCGGGGTATTCCTTCGGTAGAATACGGAAATCTGACCAGCGGAATCGTAAAAATCAAACGTAAAATGGGAGGTAACCATTTCAATGCCAGATTTAAAGCAGATGAAAGCAGTAAATTGGTTTACCTGGGAAAAGGATTCGAATTTCCGAAACGGCAAATCAAAATCAACAGCGATATCGACTGGCTGGATGCCAAGGCAGACCCCCGGGACAATCTGGAAAACTACAAACGCCTGACCTTTTCCCTCCGGTTGGAAAAAACCTGGAAAACCGGTCCGTACAATGTCTTTTACAGTACTCACGCCGATTATAACGGTTCGTTCAATACCGAAAAAATCGACCCGGACATCAATCGTCATAAAGAAGACAGTTACAAATCCAGAATCAACCGGCTGTCCTGGATCAATAATATCGAATGGCAATCGGAAAACCAAACCGCATTTTTCAATTCCTTATCTTTTAATAGTTCTGTCAGTTTTTCCAAAGACAAGGTCGATGAGGTACGCTATAATTCTCTCAGCCGGGCTATGGCAGCCCCGAACAGCAATGAAGCAGGTGAACATGACGGCGTCTTTCTGCCCTTTCAATTCGTAGGTACTCAAAAAGTAGACAACCGTCCTTTCGGAGCCTATGTCCGGTTAACGGGTAATTTCAGGTTATTTATAGCCAAAACAAGACAGGAACTGAAAATAGGTACAGACTGGCAGATGGATAAAAATTTCGGAGAAGGACAACTTTACGATCCCCTGCGGCCGGTCAACTACACCTCCATCTCTACACGTCCCCGCCCCTATAACGACATACCGGCAGGACACGACCTATCCTTTTTTGCCGAGGATTATTTTACATTACCGGTCAGTACCCATACCTTGGAAATACAGGCTGGAGTCCGGGCTTCTTCCCTTCTGAATCTACCGAAAGCATATAAACTCCACAACAAATTTTATTTCGATCCACGTGTCAACATGAAATGGCTGTTTCCCGCTTTCTTCATCGGAGACCAGAAACTAAGCTACGAAATAGGAGGAGGAATCGGATGGCATTCCATGATGCCTTCTTTGACTCAATTGTATCCCAATCTGTTATATGAAGACATCATACAACTGAACTATTATCACAACAATCCGGCCTACAGACGTCTGCAGATGATCACTTACATCATCGACCGGACGAACCCCGATTTGTCGGCTGCCCGGAATTTCAAATGGGAAATCCGGGGGAATATAACATACGCTGAAAACAATCTCAGTGTCACCTATTTTAAAGAAAATATGACCTCCGGTTTCCGGACGGGAACCCGGCTGCTACCGCTGGCTTACAAAACATACGATAACAATTCCATCGATGCAACGACTTTAGACGGTCCCCCCGATCTAAGCCAGATGACTTATACACAAGATACCCTGATGTGTATATACGGCATCACGACCAATGGGACAAAACTCCGGAAAACAGGCGTCGAGTTTCAGTTTTCAAGTAAACGGATTCCGGCTTTGGCCACCCGGATCACCATTTCAGGAGCCTACTTCCGGACCGTCTATTCCAATAGTCAGGGTTACTATGAAAGCAGTACCAAGATCATCAACAACCGGCGGTTACCTTATGTCGGCTGGTACACCGATCCCGACGGATACATCAGAAAAAGCTTCAATACAAATTTTATGTTCGACACCCATATTCCCAACCTGAAACTAGGCTTTTCCCTGTCGGCACAATGCCTGTGGTTCAGCAATCAGCAAACGGAATGGAAAAGCGGGATTCCCGAATATTATATAGACAGTCAGGGCAATAGTTATCCTTATACCGAAGAATCCAGCCAGGATATGTATTTGCAATGGCTGAAAAAATCATACAATGAAGCCCTATTCGACCGGAGAATCAGCGAGGCTTTCAATGTCAATTTCAATCTGAAAGTCACAAAACAACTATATAGAGACCGGATCAATCTGGCGCTTTTTGTCAACCGCCTGATCAGCTGTCATCCCGATTATACCTCCAATGGAGTAAAGGTCAGACAGATCGGTCAATCTCCTTATTTTGGTATGGAACTAAATTTTAACATTTAATATTATGAAATCTAAGTACAATCTATTTCAGGCCATTTTATTGGCATTTATCATTCCTTTCACATTCACAGCCTGCGATGATGATGATAAAGCAGTCCCCGAAAGTCAGGTAAGCTGGACGCTGTCACTACCGGAAGATATCGAAAACCCGACCCTATCGGATCTGAAGGTAACCATCACCAACATCAACACCAACACCCAATACGATGGCAGTGTCAGTATGAACGAACAAACCGTCACCGTCACGGCAACCGTCCCGGAAGGTTTATACCGAGTTATTGCAGAGGGAAAAGTCAGCTACTCGATCAGTGGTATCCAGACTCCGACAGTTGCCAATATCCGTGCTTATCAGGAATCGGTAACCATCAGCGGAACGACAGTGACCCTGCCCGCACAGGTCATGTCTTTCTATACCCCCTCTACCAACGGTTTCGTCATTGAAGAGATCTATTTCGCCGGTAGTACGACTCCTTCCGGAGACCAATACAGCGCTGACCAATACATCAAAATTTACAACAACTCTTCAGAAGTACTGTATGCCGACGGTCTGGCAATTCTGGAATCGGAATTTATGACCGTAGACAAGCAAGATTATACCCCGGATATTATGGAACAAGGGTTCTCTGTAGACTTCATTTTCGTCATTCCGGGTTCCGGTCAGGATCATCCTGTACAGCCGGGCGAATCCCTGCTATTGGCCCTGGATGCCAGCAATCATACAGAAGCCAATCCCAACTCATTCGATCTGAGTGTTGCAGACTTCGAATTTTATGACGAATCTTCGAACCCCAACTTTTTGGATACAGATAATCCGAAAGTACCCAACCTGGACAAATGGTATTCTTACACAGCTACTTACACCGGCTTACACAACCGGGGATTCCATAGCTATGCCTTAGCCAAAATGGAAACAGACAAAGAAACTTTCCTGGCAAAATATGCCTATACAGCCAATTACACATTCGTTTTTAACGAATATTCATTTCCCATGAAAAAAGAAACCTATTACGTCCCCAATTCCTGGATCATCGATGCCGTCAATCTAAGTGTAGAATCCAAATTCCAGTGGATTGTCACCTCTTCTTCCCTGGATGCCGGCTGGACACACTGTGGTAGCATAGATCACGATCCCAATCGGTACAACAAATCCGTACGGCGGAAAGTCGAATCGACAGTTAACGGACGCAAAATATTACAAGACACCAACAATTCGACAGTAGACTTCGAAGCCGATGCGACCCCGTCTCTGAAAGAATAAACAAATATCCATGAAAAGGAACGGTTATCTATTCATCATATTGTTTTTGTATACGACACCGATCTTAGGAATAGGAAAAGACAACCCGGACAGCCTCCAAGCCGTCCGGGAATGTCTTTCCCCTCTGTTCGCCTTCGGAGAAAAGTCATATGCCAATCCGGCCTTACAACCCTATGCCCGGCAATTCAGTCTCTCTTCTCTCCGGTTAAGCGGAGAATACAAAAATGAAAAGGAAGCCGTTATCGTACAACAAGGGAGCGGATACCGGCAAGGAGTATTCCGGGCCGAAAGTTACCTCCACCTGAATCCCCGAACCACTGTCTGGGGGCATGCCGGATACCGGTCCGGAAAAATCAAATCGGTTTGCTGGAACGAAACTTCCGATTTCGAACTGCTGTACCCATACATTATGGCCGACACAGCCGGAGGCGACCTGAATACCGAATCCTATACATTCTGCGGAGGCTACTCGCGGATCTATAAACACTTTTCCTGGGGACTCAGCGGAGACTACCGGGCAATGATCGAATACCGGAAAACCGATCCCCGGCCGCGCAATATTGTTTCCGATCTGAAATTGTCGGGAGGTGCTGCCTGGCAGGTCCATACCCGATACCTCATCGGAGCCGCGGTTTACGGAAGGATTTACCGTCAACGGAACAGTATCAAATTCTTTTCGGACCTGGGCGTATCCAAAGTGTATCAAATGCTGGGATTAGGTATGTATAGTACCCGGTTTTCAGACGGAAATACAGGAATACAATACGACGGAGGAAGCATCGGAGGAGGTATCGACCTCGTTCCGCACGACCGGCAAGGCTTTTACGGCAGTGTCCATTTTCACAAGCTGAACATCAAACGAACCATGCTGGCTCACAATTACCTGCCATTGACCCGATTGAACGAAAACAGCATCCAGGGCACCTGGGGATGGAAACGGTCTGCCCCGGGACATCAGCAGGGCATCCAACTGGAAGGGCTGTACCATAAACGAAAAGGTACTGAATTTGTCTACGGAGAAGGCAGTAGTAGCAATTATCCGAAAATCAACGATTTGGAACAATACAGCAATAAAATATATGCCTTGTTGTTAAACGGAATATGGGGCTGGGGAAATGAACAGCAGGATATACTATGGGTAGAGCCACGGATCGGTTTCCGCTCTGTCAGCACAGGGTATCTGTCCCCCTCTCTTTCCCTGAAAGATTCCAAATATCAGGGAGGTCTGTCCGTTTCATCCTTGCTGATGCTCAGAAAATCATTGTTCCGGATTTCGATCGCGGGCGACTATTTCGGAACGACAACCAGCCATTTGGATATCGACCGCTTAAGTTCCGAAGAACTGATCAAAAATGCCGTCCGGCAACAATATGAAAACCTGAAAAGCGATTTCAGCCGCTACGAACTGTCCATCGTATGGAACCGTCCGTTAAACCATACGTTCACTTTATCCACAGACATCGGCTGGCAACATTGCAGGTTCCGGAATCATAATTATTCTGACCGGATCACGGTCGGCTGCAGTCTTAAATTCTAATTCAATTCAATATGCAGGATAATATCATAGAATGCCAAAACCTGACTCACTACTATGGGAAACGGCTGATATACGAAAATTTAAGTTTTCAGGTTCCCCGGGGTCGTATCCTGGGTTTACTGGGTAAGAACGGAACCGGTAAAACCACAACGATCAATATTCTCAGCGGATATTTACAGCCCCATTCCGGAGAATGCCGGATATTCGGGGAAAATATCCGGAACATGAATCCGCAGACCCGGCAGCGGATGGCTTTGCTGATCGAAGGGCACGTACAATACACATTTATGACGATCAAAGAAATCGAACGGTTTTATTCCGCCTTCTTTCCGGCCTGGAATAAAGATGCCTACTACGAACTGATGCACAAACTGAAAGTCGCTCCCGGACAAAAAATCTCACGGATGTCCTGTGGCCAGCGTTCACAGGTAGCTTTAGGACTAATCCTTGCTCAAAATGCAGAATTACTCGTTCTGGACGACTTCTCGCTCGGTTTGGATCCCGGTTATCGCCGGCTGTTTATCGAATACCTGAAAGAATACGCTAAAGCCGAATCGAAAACCATTTTCCTGACTTCCCATATCATCCAGGATATGGAACGTCTGATCGACGATTGTATCATCATGGATTACGGAAAAATTCTGATTCAAAAACCGGTAAACGACTTACTGAACACCTTCACCCGTTACCGCTTTACAACCGGGAGCGGAGAAGTACAATTACCGGCGGATTCCCAACTCTACAATACCTCCGTAATCCGCGGACATGCCGAGACCTATTCTTTTCAGGATATGGAATATGTCAAACAGTGGCTGGAACAAAACGGAATCCCACACACTTCTTTATCCGCTGAAAAAATGAATCTGGAAGACGTTTTTATCGGGTTAACCGGAAAATATTGAATTTATGAAAAAAGCAATTTTTTACAAAGAATGGATCAAAACACGCCGTTACTTTCCTATCGCTTTAACCGTATCGGTCATATTCATCATTTACGCCCTGCTTGGAGTACAACGAGTGATCAATTTCAGGGGAGTAGCCCATTTATGGGAAATCCTGTTGAGCAGGGATGTCGTTTTTATCGAAACTTTGACCTATATCCCCCTATTGGCAGGACTCTTGCTTGCCATTGTCCAATTTGTACCCGAAATGCAGCAAAAACGGTTAAAGCTGACTCTGCATCTTCCATATCCTCAAAACCGGATGCTAATGCTGATGCTGATTGCCGGTCTGAGTGAACTGATCGTCATTTATCTCATCGACTATCTCATCCTGTATGTTTATCTTCAAAATATACTGGCTCCGGAACTAACCGACCGCATCCTGCTGACCTCGCTTCCCTGGTATATTGGCGGTATTACTGCCTATTCCCTGACAAGCTGGATTTGCCTCGAACCGACCTGGAAACGGAAGATTCTCAACTTTTTTATCAGTTGCGGTATTATACGGATTTTTTTCCTCTCGAATGTTCCTCAGGCATATGACGGATTTATATGGATCCTGCTTCTTTTTACCGGTTTCACATTCATATTGCCCTGGCTATCTGTCACACGCTTTAAAGCCGGAAAACAAGACTGATCATCATTAAAAAATAAAATCAATGGCACGCTATAGCAAAATATTTTTCGTTTTTATCATCCTTGTCTTATCCCTTTGGCTCATTCCCTGGTTTTACCATTTCATGACCGCCCAGCCAATACGCAATCCTTTCACTCTATACAGCTGCATCATCGATGATTTTGCCTGTCTCGACTACAGTGAAAACAAAGGGGTACAATACAAAGACCGGAACGGACATCTTTATTCCGATCGTCAGTTCGACAGCATATTGCCTTTCTTTTATTACCATCAGCTCGCTTCCGACGGCCGCCTGCCGGACAGCCTGAACGGAATAAAACTAACTCCGCAAAAAATAGGATTGACCAATTTCATTTTCAGACAATCCGCTTCGGACATAAATAAAACGGTTCCCCGCTTGTATCCGCTATTGGAAGCGATGTCCGGACGGGTAGACCTGCAAATGCCGGGAGACGTATTCCGGCTAAACGACCGGATCGAATTTATAGATATGGCAACCAACACCATACTGGAAAAGAAAAGTGAAATCTTTACCCAGGCAATGAAAAAGAAAGACTTTCGTTTTCCGGTCCGGTGTATCGGAGGCAATCCCACTGTGAAAAAGGAGTACGATGAAGGATATTTTCTAACCGATTCGGATCACCGGCTTTTTCATCTGAAACAATTGCGCGGACGTCCTTATTTTCGTCCGATCCCCTTACCCAAGGGAATCGAAATCACACATATTTTCGTAAAAGAATATCCGAACCGTAAATTTTATGCCCTACTGACAGATCAGGAAAATAATCTTTGGGCATTATCCAATCCGGATTATCAGCTATATCCCCTACCGATAGGAAAATACGATCCCCGGCAGGACGATATACAAATTATCGGAGATCTTTTCAACTGGACCGTCAGCATCGACAAAAAAGACGGAGAACATATTTTCGCTCTCGACGCAACGGATTATTCTTTGGTCGATACCCTGACTTATCCGCAACAAAGCAGCATGGCCTCAAAAATCGGACATTACTTTTTCCCGGCAGAGCTGTCTTTTGCCTCGTATGACGACCAATATGTCTATCCCCGGTTAGGAAACTATTCGGTCAAAGCCCTTTGGGTACCTATTCTGCTTATCCTGCTATTCTTAGGCAAGTACTATAAGAAAAAAACAGTTCATTGAAACCGTGACCGCTTTCTCCCGTCCCCTGCTTCTCAACGGGAGAAAGCCGGTTTTATCACTAAAATAGAAAAATAGGTAAACGAATGCCCTAATATTTCTTCCCGCACAGAAGAATAATATTCCTGTCCTGTTCCCACTTGTTCGAAATAATAATAGTGTAATTCAGGATGCCGGGCTATAAAAGGACGCAATACCGCCTCGCCCAAAGGAACTTTCATGATAACGAGTGTACGCTTGCCAACTATAGTTTCCAGCAGTTCTTCGACAATCACATCCCCGGGAATCACCAACAATCGTTCCTGCTGTTTTACCAAATGCAATCCGACAGATGCCCCGGCAGCAATAAAAGCAGGTACACCGGCGATCATCGCAACCGGAAAACCGGCCTGCGCAAGCTGCCCGTACATATAATGAGCAGAAGAATAAAAACAAGCGTCCCCTTCAGCTGTAATCCCTACCGATTTTCCTGATCTGACCAATTCCAATACCTCTCCGCAAACCCGGTCATAAGCACACAAAGCTTCCTGCCGATCCCGGGACATCGGCACCTGAAATAGACGAATTTTAGTTTCATCGACCTCCAATTGCCGAAGAATATCCAAAGCCCGGGATTTCATCCGCCCTTCGCCGGATTTCGTCCCCGGACAAAAAATAACATCCACGGCATTCAAAGCCTTCAACGCTTTTAAAGTAATCAATTCCGGATCTCCCGGTCCCAGCGATATTCCTATAATTTTACCCTTCATACTCTTCAGTTTATCATATCAATCCTAATAGCCGGACAGGCCGTTACAAAAGTCATAAAAAAAATGAACCGGTCAAAATAAAACACAATTCTCTATTCATCCTTTTTTCATTCCGATACGTTCTTTAATAAATTCATCATATCATTCTAATCAAATGCCAACTAACAAACATATGAAAAAGAAACGACTTATTTTCGGAATCATTGCCTTACAATTTATTCTGTTTCCAACATTTGCCCAAGATAAGTTACTTGGAATTCTGAAAACAGAATTACACCAACAAATGCAAGAACTGCAAAAAAAAGAATTTCCTCCTTATCACATGAATTACCGGGTAATAGACAAACATTCCTCTTATGTAGCAGCCTCCTTTGGGGCATTGATGACCCAATCGGCACAACACCAACGCCACCTGGTCACCCAGGTACGAATAGGCAATCCCTCTTTTGATAACTTCCGTAACCGGGACATGGGAGCCATTCCCAGCCAGAATGGGATTGCAGCAACTCCCCTACCCATAGATGACGAGGGGGCAGAAGATGCCATTCGTCAGGCAATCTGGTTCGAAACCTGTAATCGCTACCGCTTTGCCGTCGACTTCTATCAACAAGCTCTGGCTGAACATTCCATTCAGGTAGGGCATGAAGACAAAGCCCCCTGTTTCTCTCCAAACCAAGTAGAAAAATATTACGAAGAACCGTTTTCTTCTGAAAAAATAAAAGTCGATCTGGACAAATGGGCACAAAAAATAAAAGAAATATCCGCCATATTCAATCGTGACGACAAAATCGTCAATGGTAATGCAGCTTTCAAGTACTATGTTGAAAGACGGTATTTTGTCAATACAGAAGGAACCGAAGTAGTCCAAAACCTACCTTATGCCCTTATTCTAGTCAGTGGTACAACCAAGGCAGACGATGGTATGGAACTTCCCCTGTCACTCACCTATTTTGCCCACAATCCGGATTCCCTACCCGATCTCTCGATTATCCTTTCCGAAACCAACCAACTGGTCGACCGTCTGAAAGCATTGCGCGAAGCTCCTGTCGTCGATCCTTTTACCGGACCAGCCCTATTATCAGGAACTGCTGCCGGAGTATTCTTTCACGAAATCTTCGGTCATCGTGTCGAAGGACAACGCATGAAAAGTGAAAAGGACGGCCAAACCTTTAAAAAAATGATCGGACAACAGGTACTACCTCCAACCCTACAAGTATATGACGACCCAACCTGCCAATATTACGCAGGACAACAGCTCAACGGATTCTATAAATATGATGATCAGGGCGTAAAAGCACAACGGGTAAATATCGTTGTGAACGGTATATTAAACGATTTTCTGATGACCCGTACCCCCATCGACGGACATCCCACCAGTAACGGACATGCACGTGCAGAAGGAGGGGCCGATCCCGTATCCCGCCAATCCAACCTAATCATAGAATCCAGTCAACCGAAATCTGACGAAGAAATGCGACAATTATTGATCAACGAAATCAAAAAACAAGGCAAGGAATACGGATATTACTTTACTGAAGTAACCAGCGGATTCACATTTACCGGACGTGAAAATACCAGTGCTTTCAATGTAACCCCCTTGGAGGTCTATAAGGTATATGCAGACGGACGTCCGGATCAATTGGTCAGAGGAGTAAATTTGATCGGAACTCCACTTTCTATGTTTTCCAATATCATCTGTGCCGGCAATAAACATCAAGTATTCTCAGGCATGTGCGGAGCAGAATCCGGCCAAATACCCGTAACAGCTATTGCTCCAATGATATTGGTAAATAAAGTAGAAATGCAACGCAAACCCCAATCCCGAGATATGCTGCCCATTCTCAAAAGACCGGCAAACAACTGATGTGTTCAATCCTAAAAAACAGACAAGATGATGCTAAAGATAAAATCAAGTTATACTTTATTGTTCTGCCTGTTGTGCGGAATAAACTTACTTTCTGCCCAAAACCAAGAAGAGGACAAGCTTATATTTAAAGCCCTTCAAGATGAATTGAACCGCAATAAAAATGAACTGTACCTACCAGGATTCGATAAACCTTTCTTTATCTCATACACATTCAATCGGGCTCATTCATTTGAAATTTCTGCTTCCTTGGGGGCATTGATCAGTTCATTGGAAAGTCCACGTTCTTCCGTCGCTTCCATCCGTTTACTACAAGGGAATTATCACTTAAACAATGAATTCAAATATTATGGTCAGTTTACAGATATACGAATGCCATGCGAGGCAGATTATAACATTATCCGTCGCAACCTCTGGATGGGAACGGATATTGTTTATAAAAATGCACTTCAGGAATATGCCAACAAAACTGCCTATTTCAAGGAAAATCCTATCGCCAAAGGAGAAACCTATCCGGACGACCTGTCAAAAATAAAACCTGTCGTATACCTTCCGGCTAGTAAACCGGCTTTTCATTTCGATCGCCGGAAATGGGAAGACAATTTACGCGAGTTGTCAGCCATTTTTAAAAACTACCCTGATTTCTTCAACTCTTCAGTAAATTTAGGAGGAGCAGAAATTGATATTTACAAACAAACCACAGAAGGTAGCCGTCTCAAACATTCTCAAAGCTATGTTATGCTGTCTGTACAAGCTTCTTTACGAAGTGAGGACGGAATACTATTCGGGGATGTCTGGTCGACCATAGCCAGCAATCCTGATGACCTGCCTGATATAGAAGAGTTGAAAAAACAAATCATCGCCTTTTCCGATAATTTGATACGCTTAAAAAACGCAGAACCGATTTCCGAATATTACTCCGGTCCTATTTTATTCGAAGATGATGCCTGTGAACAAATTTTTTCAGATAATTTATTAAACTACAACTCCTTGTTTGCTAAACGTAAACTCGATGCCCGAGAAAGTGGAAAGACATTGGAGAAACGTATCGGTAAAAAAATCATCGACTCCCGCCTAACAATCAAGAACTATAGTTCGCTGGATAAATATAAAAATATATCTTTGCTGGGTGCATATGAAATTGATGCGGAAGGTGTTGTGCCGGCTCAAGAGATTACTTTAGTTGAAAATGGTATTCTAACCCATTTGCTAAACGGTCGCTATCCGACAAAATACACCACTGAATCCACCGGAAGCTCCAGATATACACTCAGTGTAGGGAGGATTTCATTCACAACAGCTCCCGGGACCCTTCATATTTCGGCTAAAGATGGATTGAAACCGGAAAAAATGAAAAAGGCCCTGATCAAGGCTGCCCGGGAAGAAGGATTAGATTATGCTTATATAGTGCGTAAATTTGCAGGACAGGCCTCATTGGTTTACAAAGTTGATGTAAAAGACGGAAAAGAAACAATGGTACGTGCAGGAAACTTTTCTCCCATTAATTTGCCAAAATTGAAACGATTGTTGGCTATATCTGCAAAAGAAAGAATATCTAACTATATTTTGAATCAAGAGGTACTTACCTCTTTAATCTGTCCTTCAGCTATATTGGTCGAAGATATAGAAATAAATCCGTCGGAGTTGAGAAAAAGTAAAGAACCGGTTTTACTATTTCCGCTAAAACGAGAGTAATGAAAAACATTATTTCCTTCAATTGACTGGTAACAATTGAAGGAAATTACAACCGATCTCTGCAAATTTTCTTTCCGACATAAAGCAAGAAATATGCAGGAAAAAACTTTATTTGAAGAGATACGAAACGGTAATATCGAAATGTTCGGAATACTTTTTAAGAAGTATTTTGGTTCGATGTGTGTCATTGCGAAAAGTTTTATCTCTGACACTCAAGCTGCGGAGGACATTGTACAGGATATCTTCATCCGTTTATGGGAAAAACGCCGGGAATATGAAGAAATTCCCAATTTGCAGGTTTTTCTGTATGTATTGGTAAAAAATCGTTGTATGGATTTTCTCAGGAGTAAAAAAAATACGATTGAATATACTGAAACGGAATTGATATATCAAGCAGAAACTTTCCAAGACCTTGTCCAAGAAGAAGAAATTTGCCGTATTATAGACGATGCCATAGCTCAACTTCCTGTCCAAAGTGCTAAAATCATGAGACTGACATTAGATGGTAAACAAAACAAGGAAATCTCTGAAATTCTAAATATTTCTGTAAATAGTGTTAAAACACTGAAATACAATGCTCTTCACACCATGAGAAGCCGATTAGAAGAAAAATATTATCTCTTATTGTGGTTATTTATAAATAAAATCTAAAAAAGATATTTTTCCATTCATCCTTTTTGCCTCCAGCTACGTTCTATATATGAAAACCTTACAAACAGATATGGGACAACTATCTAAAAACCGAATAAATGTCTTGATTGCCGGCAAGTTTCTGGAGATTCTGAACGAAAGGGAAGAACAAGAACTTGAGGAATGGCTCTCTGCAAATCCTGAAAACCGAAATTTTTACGACAGGATTATGCAAGCCCATGACAACAATGATCGAAACAAATATCTGGAAAGCCTGAAAATAGATGAACGCTGGATACAATTGAAGGCTTACTGTCTCGAATCGACACAAAAATCCAGAAAAATCAACCGATATACCTGGCTGAGCATAGCTGCTTCTATTGTTATTTTCCTCACCATCGGTCTATTTTGGATTACCAACAAACAAAAGGCAGTGGTTCCGGAAATGGTATGCATCACAACCCCTATCCCAGGTTCATCCAAAGCCATGCTGATCACAGCCGACGGCAAACAATACGTACTACAGGATACTTTACAACGAATTACTTTAAGTCAACATGCCCAACTGATCAGCGATGGAAAAAAATTAAGTTATGAGGATGTCCAAACAATTATTCCCGAAATGCCACTGAAAATGAACAGCATTATTGTGCCGCGGGGAGGTGAATATGAACTGGTTCTACCTGATCAAACTAAAGTCTATCTGAACGCCGATTCCCGACTGCGGTTCCCGGATCGATTCGGGAATAACAAACGGGAAGTAGAATTGGAAGGCGAAGCTTATTTCAAAGTAAGCCAAGATAGTCTGCATCCCTTTATTGTCCGGGTGGTTGACCGTATAAACGTAGAAGTATTGGGTACCGAATTCAATATTACCGCCTATCCGGAAGACCCGATCATCGCAACCACCCTGAACCGTGGTGCTGTCCGGATCTCTGACGGAACACAAAATCTGAAACTACATCCGGATCAACAAGCTGTATTTTTTAAAAACAATGGAATGATAGAATGCCGGGAAGTAGATGCCAAAATCTATTCTGCGTGGACGGAAGGACGAATTGTACTTCGCAATGTCACACTGGAAGAATTGATGAACCGAATCAGCCGTTGGTATGATCTCCGAATCAACTGGTACGACGAAGAAATCAAAAATTACCATTTCACAGGGGAAATGCTACGATATGAAAAATTCTCGGAAATCCTGAGTATGTTAGAAAAAGCAACATCCGTACACTTTAATATTATAGGAAATCTGATCGAAATCCGAAAACGATAAATCTGAAAACGATAAAAATAACCTTGACGGGCAGGTCTCCACCTGTCTGAGGAAATTGCATATCCAAACAGAATTCTGAACTACTAATACCTACTACATATGAAAAAACAAATCTTTAAAATGAAAATCCTACGCAACAGTTTGATTTTCTGCCTTATGCTTTTCTTTTCACACGTGAGTATAGCCAGTTCGCAGGTGGTTAAAGTAAGTGTAAATCTAAACAATGTAACCATAAACGAAATCATCGATCACGTCAGTCAGAAAATCAATTACCGTTTTTTGTACCAAGTAGAACAAGTACAACAATACGGTAAACGTAACATCTGCCTTCAGAATGCAGACCTCAATCTGTTAATGAAAACGCTTTTAAAGAACACTCATCTTTCGTACACCATTCAAAATGATGTAATCATCATTACTCCAGAACAACAAAAGGAAGTGACAAAAGTTTTACTTCAAGGAAAAGTCACCGATGATAGAAATGATCCTCTCCCCGGAGTTACCATCCGAATAAAAAACACTTACTGGGGAGTCAGTTCAGATATTAAGGGACAATTCCGACTAGAAGTTCCGGCTACCGACTCTGTGATACTGATCTTTACCTTTGTCGGTAAGAAAACCAAAGAAATCACGATCCATAAAGTCAACTTCCAAAAACCGGTTAATATTATCATGTACGACGATATCAAACAGATGGAAGAAGCAGTCGTGACCGGAATTACGTCTAATCTCAGCAAACAAAGTTTCACCGGTTCGGCAGTGACCGTAACCCAGGAACAATTGTTAAAGGTGTCTAAAACCAATGTGTTGAAAGCTTTGGAAATTTTCGATCCTTCTTTCCGAATTCAAAAAAACAATGTCTGGGGATCAGACCCTAATTCCATCCCTGAAATCACGATCCGGGGACAATCCGGAATCGGTGTCCGGGAACTAGATAAGGAAACATTGGCAGAACAAAGCTTTGACAAAAAAGATCTTACCCGTTCTGCTCTGGAGAATAATCCTAACCTGCCTACTTTTATTATGGATGGATTTGAAGTTTCTATTCAAAAAGTATACGACACCGACCCTAACCGCATAGAGAGCGTCAGTATTTTGAAAGACGCTGCAGCCACAGCCATGTACGGATCGCGTGCTGCCAACGGTGTCGTTGTTATCACTACTGTTGCTCCCAAACCGGGACGGCTGATGGTTTCCTACTCCATGGCCGGCAACCTGACCTTTCCAGACCTATCGGACTACAATCTAGCCAATGCCGAAGAAAAACTGGAAATCGAACGTCTTTCCGGATTATATGAACCTGAACGTTATGCCGGCAGCCTTCACAATGCCATGCGGAACTATAATGAACGCCTGCAATTGATCCGTGAAGGAGTAAATACCGACTGGCTGGCCATTCCTTTAAGGAACACTTTCGAACACCAGCACAGCTTATTCATCGAAGGAGGGAACCGGGACCTCCGGTACGGTTTGTCCGGTACTTTTCACAAACAACCGGGAGTCATGAAAGGATCTTCCCGTGACAGAACAGAAGCCGGCTTTTACATCGACTATCGTCTGAAATCCTTACAAATGACCAATAACATTACTTATTCCTTTATCAAGGGAACCGACTCTCCTTACGGAGATTTCGGGGATTATTCGAAACTAATGCCCTACGACCGCCCCTACGATAAGGAAGGGAATCTGGAAAAACGACTAAAATATTCGAATATATATGGGAGTGCCGAACTGAGTAACCCATTGTACGAAGCCATGCTTTCGAACTTTACAACTGATAAGCAAGACGAATTTATCGACAATTTCAGGATAAATTGGTATATTACCAGCACCCTCTTTATAAAGGGACAATTCAGTATCACCAAAAGATTCGAAAATAAAGAACACTTCATTGATCCCTTCTCCGCCCAAGTCTCCGTTAAAGGAGGTAACAAAGAAGATGCCCACTTATTAGGTGACCTTTACCTGACCAAAGGAGAATACACCAAATGGGACGGTAGTATATACCTGAACTATCAACAAACTATCGGAAAGCACAGTATTAATTTTACAGCCGGAATGAACGCCCTGTCCAGTAAAATAGCCAGATACATGACACACTACCGGGGATTCCCTTCTGGAGAATTGCACTCTCCTAATTATGCCGCAGATATTTATAAAACCCAAAAATCACAAAACCAAACCCGTCTGCTCAGTGGATTGGCCAGTATAAATTATACTCTGGACAACATCTATCTATTGGATGCAGCAGCACGTTTCGACGGTTCATCCGAATTCGGACTCAACCAAAAATGGGCACCTTTCTGGAGTATGGGTCTGGGTATCAATATTCACAACTACGCCTTTCTGAAGGATAACCCCATCCTCAGCCGACTAAAATTAAAGGCTTCCTATGGTCAAACCGGTAAAGTAAATTTTGCCCCTTATTGTGCCACCACTATTTACGAATCTCAATTTGAAGATAAAACCTGGTATGCAACCGGATATGGAGTAACTCTTAAATACTTGGGTAACAAAAATCTGACATGGGAAACCACCAATAAATTCAATACCGGCGCAGAAATCGAATTTGCCCGCGGGCTATTCTTCCTTGAAGGTAATTATTACCATCATAAAACCATTGACCTGATCACCGACATCACCTTACCTTCTTCTTCCGGCTTCAAGGTATACAAAGACAATATGGGAGAAGTGCTCAATCAAGGATTCGAACTCAATCTGAAACTCAACCCGATCCGCAGTAAGAATTGGAACCTGATGATATATGCCAATCTGGCCCATAATAAAAATAAAATCCTGAAAATATCAGATTCACAGAAAGCCTATAACGAAAAGGTCAACGAATATTACAAAGAAGCCGAATACCTGAGTAGTATCAATCGTGAAATAAACGATCCTAAATATTCACGGGTTATCCCCAAATATGAAGAGGGAGGATCGTTGACTTCTATCTTTGCCATGAAGTCGTTGGGTATTGATCCAACTACAGGCAAGGAACTTCTACTCCGGCGTGACGGTTCGGTAACTACCACCTGGGAAGCTTCGCAAATGTCCATTGTAGGAAATACAGAACCTAAAGCACAGGGAGCATTCGGCTTTAACCTGACCTGGAAAAACATCTCGCTGTTTACCTCTTTTCAGTATGAATGGGGAGCCCAATCCTATAACTATACCTTAGTCAATGATGTTGAAAATGCCGATATAGAATTTAAAAATGTAGACAAACGGGTACTCACACAACGTTGGCAAAAACCAGGTGATATCACCCCTTTGAAAGATATCCGTGACCGGAATTCAACAACTATGGCTTCTAGTCGTTTTGTTCAGAACAACAACATTCTAACTCTCTCTGCCATGACATTGAGTTACGATCTGGAACAAAAATGGACCAACAAACTGGGTTTGAGCCTGGTTCGCTTTGAGCTCAGTACCAACGATATCGTCCGCTTTTCCTCTATTCGTCAGGAACGCGGTACCAGTTATCCATTTGCCCGGATATTCAATTTCTCCTTTAAAGCCAGTTTCTAACCTCTAAATTTCAAACATTATGAAAATATTAAATCTCTTCATATTAGTATTGTTCTTCTCTTTGGTTTCCTGTAATGAATGGTTGAATGTCTCTCCGGAAGACCAAATCGGTGAAAAAGACCTGTTTAGTAACGGTGAAGGTTTCCGGAATGCATTGAACGGCATCTACAAATCCATGGCTGAATATGAATTATATGGCCGGCAACTCAGTTGGGGATTACCAGAAGCCATGGCTCAAACCTACGATTATACCTGGGCCACTTCCAGAAGTAACGATTTACAGTTCACTTCGAACTATGACTGGACCAATTCACACCTGGAACCCATTATTGACAAAACCTGGAGCAAGGCCTATAATGTAGTGGCCAACTGTAATAATCTTATTCAGAATATTGAAAAAGCCGATCCCGAGCTCTTTTCGGAAAAAAATCCGGAAAAACGGTCTATCTGGGGAGAAGCCTTAGCATTGCGTGCCTATATTCAATTTGATATGTTACGGTTATTTGCCGCAGCTCCCATTACAACTCCGCAGAAAAAATACATTTCCTACATTACCGACTACCCAGCTTATGTTTCAACACCTCAAAGCGTTGAAGAGTGTCTGGATTCCATCATCAACGATCTTTCCAAAAGTGCACAGTTGGTTTGGTCTCTCGACTCCATGCGGGGTAATCAAACTCCACACTATTGGTTTGAAGAAAAAAGACCTGGGATCGAAAGATTTACCTCAGTACGCGGTTACAGATTAAATTATTTTGCCATTCAAGCCACTCTTGCCCGTGTATTGATGTACGCCAATCAGACGGATCAAGCGTTACAGTTAGCCACTCAACTCATCAACTACCACCAACAATTGAATACATTTAACTTTGCAGACAACTCGGCTCAAGGTGATATGAAGATGTACGGCAATATCTTATTCGGATTATATACACCCAAGCTCACGGAATGGGAAAGACTAATAAACGATTTTTCCAATATACAACAACCACAATGTTTACTCGTATGTAATGTCAATGATATTTATTCCCCGGATTTAAAAGATGAAGAAGACTGGTATGGAAACATCACCACCGTTTCTCCGGATTATCGGTATAAAAATACTATAGAAGATTTTGAAAATCAAGGACGTTATTATATCATGCGTAAATACACGCAGCAAACGATGAATACGCCGCAGGCTGAAACCTCCAATACCATGATTCCTATGATCCGAATGACTGAAATGTATTATATTGCCGCAGAAATTATTGCCAAACGGGGCGCTGTCAACAGTGCAGTGGATCTGCTGTGCGCCGTAAAGAACGGACGGGGAATTACAGACGAAGCCACACTAGCCACTCTAAAGTATGACATTGACAATAATCTGGATAACTTTATGAAAGAACTTTTCCGCGATGCCCGCAGAGAATTTTTAGGAGAGGGACAAATGTTCTTCATGTATAAACGTTTAAATTTACCCATTCCGGATAAATACAACAGAGATATAGAACCCTCCGAAGAAAAATTCGTGATACCAGTACCCAAAAGTGAAAATGTCTAAAACAATCTGTTCCATTTAAAATTACGGATATGAAACTTATATTTTATTCCCTACTGATAGTTGTTCTCAGTCTAAGCTTTTCTTCTTGCCACAAGGAGGGATTAGAAGAATTCTCCAATAAAATCTCTTATCTTTTTTTTGAACAAGACATTACCCAAGATATCGAATCTATGACCTTTAAACTCTACCCTTCTGGGACAGCACGGCTAGCTATTGTTATAAAAAGCCTTGGTAAATGGCAGGAAGAAGATATCACCTTCCGCCTTGAGGCAGACCCAAAACTCACCAATTTACCGGAAAGTCAATATAAAATACCGGAAAGTTTTACATTCCGGAAACTCCGGGAACAAGATACCTGTTATATCGAATTGTATAACTCTCCGGCATTGGCTTCGCAAACCGATACGCTTGTTCTCAAAGTGGTTGAAACCGAATTCATTCGGGAAGGTCCCCTGAATAATCGCCGTTTTTTCGTAGAAGTTACCGATCGTCTGATTCAACCCTATTGGTGGAAAGTACTCAACGGCGGTTATAACGGAGTATATACCTATAATATTGCAGAACAATATTATTTAGGAGCTTATTCCGAAAAAAAATATGCCATGTTTGTCGAAGAACTTAACAAAGATGGAATCGTCTTTGACGGTACAGATCTGAATGTACTCCGAAAATATGCCTTACGGCTAAAATACAGAGTCGAAGCCTATAATTCTGATCCGGCCCATGCAGGCCATCCCCTGTGGGATGAAGAAAACAATGAAGCAATGACTATTCCCGTTGCCGGCTAACTTATAAAAACACAAGTCATGAAACACATATTACATATTTTAGGACTATTATTATTGGCCAGTGGTTGTTTCAACAATGATAACAACTATGATTATCGTGATATTAATTCCTTCGACGATTATACGGTCGAAAACCTAAGAACTCTATACACTTGCTTTCAAGGAGATATCCTGGAATTCGATCCCAATCCGAAAATGACTCTGGATAGTATACAGAAACAAGATCTTAGTTATGAATGGTATGTAGGATATGAAATTAAAAGTAAGGAACGAAGATTCGAGTACGAAGCCACCGAAATTGGCCAGTTCGTACTTACGTTCGTCACTATAGACAACCGAACCGGATTACGTTTCCCCTATGAAATAACAATAAAAGTTGAAGGACGGGGTTACAAAGGCTGGTGGATTCTGTCTAAAAAGAACGGAAACGAATCCATGTTATCCTCTGTATGGTCAAGAGTTTATAGCTTTTATCGGACGGATGCACAGGGTAACATCGTTTTCGACTGGTATGGTAACCCTATCCTGGTAGATACCATCTTGTATGAAGGAGAAAGCATAGATTTTATTCCCGGGTTAGGCCGGGGACCGATCAAGTTGGTCGAAAACTTTGTCAGTAAGGACAACTCCTTTGAAGGAGAGGAGTTTTCCGACGACGAAATCATGGTATTACAAAAAGAACGTTGCGTCGAATTGGACGGAATCAACTATAAACCCATAGCTTATGCAGAAAATGAATTCATGGACGGAATGCCTGCCGATTTTGAACCCGTCGAGGCGGTACTGTCCTACAGCAGCAAATGCCTTCTAAACAAAAACGGACTTTGTTGGTTCAATATCAATTCGGTTGCTACCAACTTACATTCAGGACGTTACAGCACAGATCCTGCTTTCAACGGAAAAAAAATCGGAGGAATCTGGTCAACTAATAAAGCAGGAGCCCGGGATAAAAGAAATTATTTCATGATGCTTGATAAAACATCAAACAGTTTATTGGGAGTAGCCGATAACGGAAGAACCAATATGGAAAATCCTGTCATCGATATTCAAAAAAACTTTACCGGACAAGTCCTGACGATTGCTAATAACAATAAACCAGCCACTATGGCTTTGTTCAACAATATCAAATATGAAATAATTTGGAACATGTGGACGGGAGACGGTATCTGGCAAAAAAAATCCACTACCGGCCAAAGCTGGATTTGTATTCTTCACGACAAAAATACGGATGAGTATTTCCTTCATGGCTATCAACTATATTACGGAGAAGACAAAAAGAATCCGACTCTCCGGATTATGAGGGATTTTGTAAAGCCTATCAATAAGGAAATGTTTGCCGGTGGAAATTATACAATCGTCCGTTTCCAGCATCAAAATTATCTGCTCGTTGCCAATCACGACAAAGTATGGCTATGTAACTACAATAAGGAGAATCCTGACCAAGGAGAGTATTTTGCAAACTTTCAGGGCGAAAACATCGTGGCAATGGCCGCTAAAGATGTTAATTCCACCAAATTTGGAGGACCACACGTTGGTATTGCTTTCGAAAACGGAACATTCCGAATATTTGAAGTTCTATTCAATGAAAGCTTGAATACCCGAAGTTTCAATCTTCTATACCAAAAACAAGGATTTGGAGAAATTGTAGACGTAATTTTCAAACATGGATCAGTAAATAACCTTAACACCAGTAGTTTATTTTAATCAAAAATTTCAAATATGAAAAACATACTTCTACCACTATTTATTATTCTGTCGGCCATTGTAAATATACAGGCTCAATTTATCTCCAAAGCTAATTATGCCTTGGCCGAAAAATTCAGAAATATAGGCTTAGGAAGTTTGTTTGCTCAAAACAGTATGACTATTTATCCCCGTTTTATTAATGGAACGGATAAATTCTGGTTTGACTTTCGGAGCAGTCAAGGCACATCCCATTATTTCGTTGATCCAGAAAAGCGGTTGAAAGAACCGCTTTTCAATATGGAAATCGTCAATGCCCGATTAAGTGAAGATAGCCGGCAAGTGGTTAACATGAAAAATTTTCATCCATCTGAGCTGCAATTCTCCGAAGATTTCAAAAAAATTACCTTTTCATATCAAGAATACGACTATGAATACAACCGATCCACCCAGACTATCCGCAGGCTACCAGAAAAAAACAGTGAAAATCCGGATACCGAAGAAGGCGAAATCATGTATTCCTATCTGACATTCTCTCCGGACGGACAATATGTTCTTTATGCACGTGATCACAATTTATATGTCAGAGGAGTTAAAAATAAAGGTGTGGATACCACAGAAATTCAACTCACAACAGATGGCGAACCCCACTATTCCTATGCCCGGGAAAATAACAATGGAAAAACCGGAAAAAATGTAGCTGCTGCGGCCAAGTGGTGTAAGGATTCGAAACACATTTACATTGTTCGTGGCGATAGCCGGAAAGTCAAGGATATGTTTATTGTCAATTCCTTGGAAACTCCCCGGCCAACTCTACAACAATATCGTTATGAAATGCCCGGAGACCGGGAATTATGCCAGTATGAACTCTGGGTACTGAACCGGGAAAACAGAAAAGTCCGTAAAATCCAGACCGAAAAGTGGCCTGACCAGTACATTTCGGTATTACAATCCTCTGAAAAGGGCGACCGGATTTACTTCGAACGCTTCAAACGTACCTGGGACGAAACGGATCTTTGTGTAGCAGATACAAAAACAGGAACAGTCCGGGAGCTTATCCACGAAACAGACAAACCTTACCGGGACGTACATTTGAAAAACGTGGTTATCTTAAATGATGGAGCAGATATTCTATACCGTTCCGAACGTAGTGGCTGGGGACATTATTATCACTACGACGGAAACGGAAATCTGAAAAATACCATTACCTCAGGAGATTGGTGCGCAGGCCCTATCATTTCCATAGATACCTTAAAACGAGAAATTTATTTTTACGGGTTTGGACGAGAACCCGGAAATGATCCCTATTATTACATGCTTTACAAAGCACATATCGACCAGGAAGGGGTTTCCCTACTCTCCGGCGAGAACGCCCAACACAATGTCAACTTCAGCCCAACACACCGCTTTTATATTGATACATACTCCCGGGTAGACAGGGCTCCCCGACTGATGCTACGAAACAACAAAGGCAAGGTATTGATGGAATTAGCACGTCCTGATACGAGCTTACTCCTGGAAATAGGATGGCGGGCTCCAGAACGTTTCCGGGTAAAGGCTGCCGATGGAGTCACCGATCTTTACGGAGTTATGTGGAAACCAGCAGATTTCGATCCGCAGAAAAAATATCCGATCATCTCCGCAGTCTACCCCGGCCCTTATTTCGAATATGTACAAACCTCCTTTACCCCTAATGATAGCTACAATACGCGCTTGGCACAATTAGGGTTCATTGTGATTACCGTCGGACATCGTGGAGGCAGTCCAATGCGTGGGAAAACCTATCATCGCTTCGGTTATGGTAATATGAGAGATTATCCGTTGGCCGATGATAAATATGCTATCGAACAACTGGCCAACCGATACGATTTCATCGACATCAACCGAGTTGGAATATTCGGACATTCAGGAGGTGGATTTATGGCCACTGCGGCCATCTGTACCTATCCAGACTTCTACAAGGCTGCCGTTTCCAGTTCCGGTAATCATGACAATAATATTTATAACCGGGGATGGGTAGAAATTTATAACGGAGTGCAAGAAAGTACTAAAACCATTCAAACCGCAACAGGAAAAGATTCCATCATTTACACCTTTTCCAGCCACGTTCCCACCAACATGGAACTGGCCAAAAATCTGAAAGGCCATCTATTACTGGTAAGTGGCGACCAAGACCGTAATGTACATCCGGCTCATCTGCTAAGAATGGCAAATGCCCTGATACAAGCCAACAAAAATTTTGAAATGCTCCTGATTCCCGGAGCCAAACATGGCTACACCGGGCAAGCCAATCGCTTTTTTGAAAAAAAACTATGGTTCCATTTTGCCAAATATCTACTCGGAGACTTTTCGTCCGAACAATTTACCGACCTTGATGAAACACTTAAAATAAAATAAGAATATTTATTCTGTAATCTACTTAAACAAGAAAAATTGTAATCCCTAATGTATAACTGATTCTAATTCGATACTGATGTATAAACTTTTTTCATTTTTTATATTCTTCATTATCCTAGCCTGTAGCAGGGACAAGTACGACAAACCTGCCCCGGTACCAGAAGAAACCGCCCAGACATGGATAGAAAGAAAAGTACGGGAACACTATTACTGGTACCAGGATATTCCTCCATCCGAACAATTAGACTTTAGCATACCTATTCCTGACTTCTTCACTTCCCTTTTATCCGATCAAGATGGAAAAAAACAAAACGGTATAGTAAAACACTTTTCTTGGCTGGAAGAACATACGGATACCAAAGCCTATCAAGGAAACCGAACCACCTACGGATTGGAATTCCTGATGTATGAGAAAATGGCCTGCATTCTTTATGTATTACCCTCTTCTCCGGCAGCCCGGGCCGGATTGAAACGAGGTGAATGGATCTCAGCTATCAACGGTTCCCCCCTGACTCCCGCCAATGCTTCTACCCTATACAATGGAGGAGACATACAACTCACCATATATCGGGAAAAACCCGGTAATCAATATGTGTTCAGTCGGACCGTAGAGGTAAAAGCAGCCTGCCGGGTAAAGGACAATCCCGTTTTTCTGGATACCGTCTATTCAATCAAAAACCGACAGATTGCTTATTTGGTATATAACCATTTTACTCCCGGTCCCGACGGCCCATACGACGAAACCTACAACAACTCACTACGTAGGGTATTTGCCCGATTTGCAGCCCAACAAGTCAGCGAACTGATCCTGGACCTTCGCTATAACGGAGGTGGGCAAAGTTCCTGCGCCAGCTTACTGGCCAGCATGATTATCCCTTCCCAATACCTAAATCAAGAATTCTGCCACATTGTATACAATGACAAACACCCGGAAAAAAACGGTACCATTCCATTCAAAGAAAGTTATATCTATCAGGGTGCTGACGGGGCAAACCTGAATTTAAGACGAGTGTTTATACTCACCGGACGCCAAACCGCTTCTTCAGCCGAATTAGTGATCAATTGCCTTCGTCCCTATATGGAAGTCATCCTTATCGGGGACCGGACCTTCGGCAAAAATGTAGCATTCGAAGAAATCCGGAATGATAAACTGAAACTGACTTTACATCTGATTGTCGCCCAAGCCTTCAACAAAAATGGAGAAAGTGACTATGAAAACGGATTCTACCCGGAAAAAGATCATATTCTGATAGAATCCACGCAACCACTGAAGGAATTAGGAGATACCACCGAATGTCTGCTCCACCACACCTTAAAACAGATTACAGGAAAATAAAAGTCTTAAGTTTCGCAAGTAAAGTGTAGCTCCTCAGGCGACTAGTGTCAACCTGTCGAAAGCCTGCTTTACTGCTTTGATTTGTTTATCGTTTGATATTACTTGTTCTGTCAGAACCATTGCATCACAGTTAAGTACCTCGGCAATGACGTTTATAACTTCTACGATCAGCAGCCAGATTTTTTCTGCTACTGAAAGTTCAACAGAGTTCTTTGAAATTTCAGCAAAGAGTCCTCCGATAGTTTCGTATGACTCATTGCGTTTGACATAACTGAGTATATTGTAGTGCATTACGCACAATGATATGCCTGCAATCTGTCCGGCGAAGTCTCTGCACTGATTCTTTCCGAGTTTCAGGTTTTGCTTCATCTCTTTGTGAGTCACTTCGATAACCCATCTTCTCGAGTAAAGTCTGAAGGCTTCTTTTGCATCAAGTTTAAGATCAGAGGTAAGCAGAGCATTCCAATTACCGTTCTTGCCTCTTCTGTAAAAGAACAGACAGACCTTTATGCCGGAGATTTCAGCAGAGATAGTTGCCGTATAGTAACCGATTAAGCGGCTATATTTTACGCTCCCGGACTTCTGGAGCACCTTGATAAGCTCAGGCGCTGTCTTGTTTCCAAGAACTGTCTCATACCTGGTCTTGCCCATCTTTATCATTCCGATAAGGTGGCATCCAAAGTGCCTTGAGACCACGAACTTCAAAAGTTCAGAGCAGGTAAACCAACTGTTTACAAGAAGATAATCGAAACGTACGCCCTCTATGATTGAGCGTTTAAGCATGCTGATTGCCGTCTCGATCTTGCTTGCAAGATACTCAGCACTACGCCTGGCAATACGCTCATCCCTTGAGTGCTCCTTGCAATAGCGAGCCTCTGCCTGTTTTGGGGATAAACCCTGTGGCTTGTCGTTTCGTTTTCCCTCTTCTCCATGGAGAGAAAAGTCAAGGAGAAACTGAGATACACCATCTGTAAAGCAGAGGAACATTGCCTTGAAGCCAAGTATAGGCTTCATTGGGGTATGAGAGAAGACCTTGCCAATCTTCTCTGTCTTGAATCCGGTCTTCGGAAGGTCTGTATCATCGATGATGACGCACCTGATATCCGACTTTAATGTCGTTTTGCGGCTCAAGCGTGAATACAACTGTCTGAAAACCGAGTAGATTATACGTCGCCAATTCACGTTGCCGTCGTTCATGAAACGATAGAACATATCTTTGTGGCAGACAAACACCTTGCCAAGGGCAGAAGAAGAATAGTTGGCAGCATTCTTAATTGAAAAAAACGGGAACAGAACAAGCAGCTGCAACACCTGAAGACAGGTGAATTTGCAATTCGGATTCTTAACTGACCCGATGACTTTGCTTTGTATCCTTAGGCTGTTCATAATGGTTGATATGCTGTTTATTGCCTTGCTGGAGTCTTTATTTGCAAAAAACTCTTGGAGTTCACCGATAATATGTCTATTTTTGTTCATGGTAAAAGGGTGCTATATTGTTTGGTGATATTAATATAGTGATAATCATTGAATTATAAAACAACTTAGCCTTTTTTTATTACATCATTTGAGTATTTGCGAAACTTGAATAAAAGTTAATGAAAAGCTATATAAAAACAGGCATTTTGCTTCTCTGGATACTCGGAGGGCTCAATACCTTTAGTCAGAAAAAGATATTAACTCCAGATTCCTATCAGGAGTGGAAACGAATCGACAATCCCGATTTATCTCCGGATGGCAAATGGGTCATTTACAACCTGGTTTCCAAAGAACAGTCCGAGTTGTATCTTTATGAAACCGCAACCCAGCAAACCTTTCCAATTCCTGGGGCAGAAACAGCCTTCTTTTGGCGGGGAGGAAAAGGATTGTATTATCAAACCCAGGATTCGATTATTTTATTGGATCTTCCAAACCGGAAGAAACAAAGGTGGACTAAAACAGCATATTTTCAACCTCTCGGAGAAACAGAATGGGTCCCGCAAACCTATACAGTCTCCTCCAAACCCAACAATACATTTACACGCCTGGTGCTTCATCATGTCGGTCACCAAGACAGTATTTGCCTGGATCACATTGGATATTATACCTTTTATAATGATTATCGATCCATCATTTATATCCAAGAGGATTACCACCATCAAGCCATCCGCTATGGTAACCTGGGAGGTCCTTATCGAACCCTATACTCTACACCAGGCAAAAAATTAAATAATTTTCAATTTGATCAGGAAACGGGTAAGGGATATTTTTTTATCTATCCGGACTCTCTTGTTTATTCATTCTCCCTAAAAACACATCATTACCGTCTACTCTGTGATTTAAGGCAACTCCCCGGTTCCCGGGAATATACAATCAGAAACATCAAGATATCCGAAAATCAAGAATACCTTACTTATGAACTTCATTCCCAATCAAGCCCATCTGCTGTTTCAACAGCAAATAATTCAACTCCCGGATTTGAATTACAATTGTGGAGTTGGAACGAAGATATACCACAAAGTCGTCTAGAAAAGACAAACAAATCCCACCAACCCAGCTATTCCCGGTATACATATTCTCTTTCCAGCCGCAAAATGTGTTGTTTCGATTCTATCGGAAACCGCCAAGTAATACAACCTCCATGTTCCAATCATCACTATTTCATTACAATTGATAAAACTCCCTATCTGAAATACGAAGACCGAAAAGAAAATCTCAATTTCGATGCATATCTAATTGATATCCATAATGCTACAAGCCGTCCTATCGCACAAAATCTCACCGAACTTCCTATTTGGGATCCTACTGGCCGATATATACTTTTTTATCGTGCCGACCAGAAAACCTGGTATTGCCTGGACTGTCTTACCGGTATGACAGTCGATATTTCTTCTTGCATCGGTTTTCCCGTATACGACGAAATCCATGATCTTCCCTCTTCCGCCCCTTCCTATGGAATAGCCGGATGGTCGGAGGATGGAACCCGGGTCGGAATCTACGATCGTTACGATATATGGGTTATTGATTTGAATAATCCGCAAAAAAAATATTCACTAACCCGAGGGTATGGTCGGAAGAACAAAAAAATCATCCGTTTATGTAAAATCAATTTTGTTACTGAAAACCTCAAATTGCATACAACCAATCGGGTAAAAATTATTGACGAAGAGAATAAACAGGAAGGTATTTACCTGCTATCTCCCGATGGTAAGCTACAAAAACAAATGGAGGGTAACTATTCATTACAATTATTAAAACAATCTGTAAATGGGAAATATATCCTGTTTCAGCGCCAAAACTACAACGAATACCGCAACTTGTGGTGGAGCCGTTCCGATTTTAAACATCCGCAAAAACTTACGGATGCCAATCCCCAACAAAAAACATACAACTGGGGGACCGTCCGGTTGCTTCAATGGACCAATGATGAAGGAAAGGAAAACAAAGGACTTTTGTATTTACCCGAAAATTACAATCCCTCCTATTCCTATCCTATGCTTGTACAGTTTTACGAAACCCATTCCCAAGATCTTTTTGTTTATCATACACCGAGTCCCAGTGCAGCTATGGCAGATATTCCCACCTTTGTCAGCCAAGGATATATCGTTTTTATGCCCGATATTCATTTTACTGTTGGTAACCCCGGAGAGAGTTGCTACAATACCGTTGTCAGCGGAGTAAAAATGCTGATCGACCAAGGTATTGCCGATCCACAAAGAATCGGATTACAAGGACACAGTTGGTCCGGATTTCAAACAGCCTATCTGGTTACCCGGACTTCCTTGTTTCGTTGTGCCAACATCGGAGCCCCCGTTGTTGATATGCCATCAGCCTATGTCGGTGTAAGAAACGGAAGCGGACGTGTCCGGTTCTTTATGTATGAAGACACCCAAAGTCGGATGGGAAAAACCTTGTGGGAAGATCGGGATGCCTATCTGTCCCATTCTCCTCTCCTGTATGCCGATCAGATCACCACCCCTTTACTGATTTTACACAACGATGCCGACGAAGCCGTCTCCTACGAACAAGGGCGGGGATTATTTTTAGCCATGCGAAGATTACAAAAACCCGCCTGGTTAGTCAATTACAAAGGCGAGGGACATTTTCTTTCCAATCCATCCGCCCAATACGACTGGACCATTCGTATGCAACAATTCTTCGATTATTATCTGAAAGATACTCCCCCTCCCGACTGGATGAAAGAGGGATTGAATAAGGATTGAACTTTTAAAAACAGGTCTGGATTTTAAAATAAATATTATCTTTGTAGCCGCATCGGTCAATCGGATATGAATTTACGATTCCGAGGAGATCATCGTTCTGCCCCGGAATATTAAATTTGAAATCTGAAAGGGAATTCGGTGAAAACCCGAAGCTGTCCCCGCAGCTGTAATGTCAATACTGCTTAGCAGATCTTTTTATGTGCACCCACTGAAACCGCCGGTTCCGGGAAGGGAAAAAGATGACAAGCCAGAAAACCTGCCGATCATAGCTAATAAACAAATTTCTTTCGGAGGAAAAGAGCATGAAAAAGATTTATTTTTTATCACTGGTATTTACTATCGGTTTTTGTCTGGTCTTAGGTTCCTGTCGTTCAGGTAACCGCAAAAAACAAAACGTTGTCGCTACACAAACATATCGTTCGAATATTCGTTATGCACAAGGCTTCTGGCTGGAACAACACGAAAATTACCGACTCCTCCATATCAAAGATCCTCAAAGTGAAACCAGTTCGGAATATACCTTCGCCCTAAGACAGCGAGGCACACATCCTGAGCTTCCCCCGCATATACCTGTACTCGATCTGCCGATCCGGGGCGTCATCTGTATGACTTCTTTACAACTCTCTAATTTTATCAAGCTCGGAGCAACTTCCCAAGTCGTGGGAATCAGCAGTACCCGCTTTTTGAATAATGCAACGATCAGGCAACAATTGGCCGAAGGGAAAACTCAGAAAATCGGTATCGAGGGTAATTTCGACGCGGAAATCATTATGAACCTCGCTCCCGACCTGATCCTCATCTCTCCCTTCAAACAAGGAGGCTACGACGCTATGAAAGAAGTAGATATTCCACTGGTTCCTCATCTGGGCTATAAAGAAACGACTCCATTGGGACAAGCCGAGTGGATTAAATTTGTCGGTCTTTTAATCGGAGAGGAAGAAAAGGCGAATAAAATATTCAATGAGATAGAACAAAAATACAATGATCTGAAAAGATTGACAGCCCGGGTCGAACACCGACCAGTCGTGCTCAGTGGTGAAATACACGGAGGAACATGGTATGCCGTAGGAGGACAAAGTTTTCTGGCACAAGTGTTCAAAGATGCCGGAGCCAATTATTTTCTGAAAGACGATCCCCGCTCGGGTGGCGTATATCTCGATTTCGAAACGGTATACAATCAGGCTGACCAGGCAGATTACTGGCGCATCCTGAATAGTTACCCGGGACAATATACCTACGAAACACTTTTAGCCCAGGACGAACGTTACGGAGACTTTAAGGCTTTCAAACAAAAAGGAGTGATTTATTGTAATATGCGTGAAAAACCCTATTACGAAAATATGCCCATGGAACCGGAATTATTACTTGCTGACTTCATTAAAGTATTTCATCCGGAATTACTACCGGATTATGTACCGGTATACTATCATCAGTTAAACGACTAATCACTATGGCTTCAACCGGACGAAATACAACTTTTATCCTGCTTATCATGTTGAGTATTGTTGTATTCTTATTCCTCAACATGGTATTGGGTTCAGTTCGTATACCGATGAGTGCGGTATGGCACATCTTCACCGGTACAGGAGATGAGCCTCAAACCTGGCAGAATATCATCTGGAAATCGCGTTTTCCACAGGCATTGACGGCCTTAGTCGCCGGAGCAGGTCTGTCGATCAGTGGCTTGCAGATGCAAACGGTATTTCGCAATCCCCTGGCAGGACCCTCTGTATTAGGAATCAGCTCAGGGGCCAGTATGGGAGTCGCTTTTGTCGTACTTTTTTCAGGTAGCATCGGCGGAGTAGCCCTCAGCCACCTCGGTCTTTTCGGGGAAGTGGCGCTCTCGATTGCCGCCATCATCGGTTCGTTATCCGTCATGGCACTGATTGTTTTCGCTTCACATAAAGTAAAAGGAAACGTCACCCTGCTTATTATCGGAGTGATGATCGGCTACCTGGCGAATGCCATCATCGGTGTTTTAAAATTTTTTAGTGTAGAAGAAGATATTAAAACCTATGTTATCTGGGGATTGGGAAGTTTCTCACGAGTATCCGGTAATCAAATGATGCTTTTTGTTACGATCATGGCCATCTTGATCCCCTTGTCTTTTTTGTTGGTGAAAACATTAAACTTATTGATGCTGGGGGATGGTTATGCCCGGAATCTGGGATTGAATATCAAACGGGCGAGAGTACTGGTGATCACCTGCTCGGGTGTATTGACGGCTATTGTCACGGCCTATTGCGGTCCGATCATCTTTTTAGGATTGGCAGTCCCCCACCTGTGCCGGGCTGTTTTCCAAACTTCGGATCACCGGCTTTTGATGCCGGCCTGTCTGGTTATGGGCGCCTCCCTGGCTCTGGCCTGTAACCTGATCGCCCGCATGCCGGGTTTCGAAGGAGCCCTGCCGGTCAATTCGGTCACGGCACTCATCGGAGCTCCGGTTGTTGCTTCGGTATTATTCCGTAAACGTAAAAACGAACTGAATGAATAAGACCGCCACCATACTACTCCGTAACCTGACGATCGGCTATAAAGGGAAAGTACGCCCTAAAATTGTAGCCGAAAATATTTGCAGTGATATTTATGCCGGTGAACTGACCTGTCTTTTAGGAACGAACGGTATTGGAAAATCCACCCTACTGCGCACCCTTTCGGCCTTCCAGCCCAAATTAAGCGGAGATATTTACCTGGCTGGAAAAAAATTGGAAAAATATACGGACAAAGCCTTATCCACGGTGATCAGTGTCGTTTTGACCGAAAAATGTGATATCCGCAATATGACGGTCCGGGAATTAATCGGTATGGGCCGTAGTCCTTATACAGGTTTTTGGGGTAAATTAAGCCGGGCTGACGATGAGATCGTGGATAAAGCGATCGGGCTGGTCAATATTCATCCTCTGGCTTCCCGAATGCTTCATACCCTAAGTGACGGTGAACGTCAGAAAGCAATGATCGCCAAAGCTTTGGCTCAGGAGACACCGGTCATTTATCTGGATGAGCCGACCGCTTTCCTCGATTTCCCAAGCAAAGTCGAAATCATGCAACTGCTTCATCACCTGACCCGCGAAACCGATAAAACGATTTTTCTTTCGACTCATGATCTGGAACTAGCCCTCCAGATCGCCGATAAGATTTGGCTGATGGATAAGGTGAACGGTATCACCTCCGGTACGCCGGAAGACCTTGCCCTGGAAGGATACCTCAGTCGTTTTTTCGCCCGCAAAGGGATTACTTTCGACATGGAATCAGGACTTTTCCGCATCACCAACAATTATCGGTACGAAATCCGTCTGACCGGACACGGCTATCGCTATGCCATGGTACGTAAAGCCCTTCAACGAAATGAGATCCTGGCCAATCGCGATATTGACTCAGCTGTTTACATTGAAACCAACAGGCAGCCTGATCAATTCATATTGCATTTTCCTCACCAGGAAGATATTATAGTCCATACAATAGAAGAATTATTAGAAAAACTAACACTGTAACATACAGAGACAGGGGTTTTGTGCTAATTCGATCGACGCATTGTTGGAATAAATACTGTCCTGTCTCAAATAATCCGGTCGAAATATCTATATACAACTCCCTATTTTTAGGGTATTTCTCTGATCAATTTCACTAAAAGAGGGGATTTTCCAACCCGATAGAATCGCGTATTTTCGTTCCGATCTTATTAATTAAAACATGAAATATGAAAAAGATTGGAATATTTTACGGTTCAACAACCGGAACAACCGAATCAGTAGCGGAGCAGATCGCTTCTCATCTGGGGGTCGGTAGCAGTGAGGTGTACAATGTAGGAAATACCGATGCTAAAGTAGCTGAAGAGTATGAACTGCTCATCTTAGGAAGTTCGACCTGGGGATCGGGAGAATTGCAGGATGATTGGTATGATTTTCTGGAACAATTAGCCGGAAAAAATCTAAGTGGTAAAAAAATAGCCCTATTCGGTTGTGGGGATGCCATGTCGTTCGGATCTACTTTCTGTGATGCCGTCGGGATCATCTATGAAAAATTACAGGGTACAGGAGCTACGTTTATCGGAACTGTCGATCCTTCGGATTATACCTATGATGCCTCCACTGCCGAAATCGACGGACAGCTGGTCGGATTATTGATCGACGAAAACAACGAAGCGGATAAAACGGAACTCCGTATACAAAACTGGACCGATGCGTTGAAAAAAGAAATTTAATGCCCTGATCATGGATAGTTGCATTTTATCCGGAGACATGAAAATATTCGTACACCATATCTACGAATTACAAAAAGGTATACGGTACATGGCATTGTGTACGATAGACAAAACCGATGAATCTTTTGCCATACAAAGATTAGAAAAATCAGGTCTTGAATATGAAATCTGTCCCATCAATGCCCACCGACTGAACTTGTTTTTCGGAAAAAAAGAATGTATCGATATTGTCCGGTTAATCTGCAACCGTCCATTAAACCTGTTAACCCCCGAAGAAGATTTTATCCTGGGTACCATGCTGGGATATGATGTGTGTCAGCAATGCGAACGTTATAACCATCGTAAAACTTTAATCCAAAGTGCCTGATAATTAATCATAAGGACTCTTCAGAAATCAGCATCAGTTCAATTATACACTTTTTTTCTCCCTTTATATAGGAATAACAAACTTCCTCGCATTTTTTCAAAAGGAAGGAGAAAAACGGATGATCGGCCGGTAACATATTCCATAATTCCCGGGCTAAAGTCATTTCAGAAATGCGGGCACAAATCCCGTCATCACAACCGGCTTCCTTCGCCAAACCGATGATAAAATCGCGGTTCATAACTACATTCCGGCTATGCGTATCCCCATGCCCCTCGGCCAATTTCACCGCTTTGCCGATCATAATCCCCATCGTTACCCGCCCGATACCTTCCTCCTCTATGATTTTCAAAGTCTCTTCGATATAATTACCATAATGGACAAAAGCCTGAGGTATTATTTCAGGGAAACGTTCCCGGAGGATCCGCTCACTTTTAGCTCCCGAATTAATGACGATATGCCGGCATCCCAATGCTTTAGCTACCTGTATTTCTTTACGGATGGTCGCAACGAAAGCTTCGGACGAAAAAGGACGGACCACTCCGGAAGTACCGATAATGGAAATTCCCCCGACAATACCTAATTTCGGATTGAAAGTTTTGAGAGCCAGTTCTTCTCCATCGGGTACCGAAATCTCGATGACTACTCCTTGTTTCGGTATACGATGAGCTTCCAGAATTTTTTCTGTCTCGGCGGCCATCATCTTTCGGGGAGTCGGATTTATAGCCGGTTCTCCTATCTCCAAACCCAATCCGGGCAAAGTTACGATACCTACTCCTTTCCCTGCGGCAAAACGAATACCGGTTTCTTTAGAAAGCATTACTTTTGCACAGATTTCCCGTTTATTAGTCACGTCAGGATCATCTCCCGCGTCTTTGACCACCGTGCAGATTATACTCTGTCCGTCCTTCTCTGTACGGCTCACAGGCAATTCGACTTCTTCGCCGTCAGGTAGAGTGATCGTCACCTGATTCAACACTTCTCCCGTCAGCAGAGTCGATAAAGCCGCTTTTGCAGCAGCACAGGCACAGCTACCGGTCGTGAAACCACTATGCAATGGATAAAATCCGGGCAACAGACGTTCTATGCGGTGCCGCAAACCATTGTTCCCGGTTACGACATAGAATCCCTCGGGCAATACCGGACGTTTGATCACGACAACCGGAATACCTGATTTCCGGGCAGCTTCGACCTTTTCACGGAAATAACCGGACCGGCCGCTCTCCTTGGTCAGGATAGCATCGGGGCGTAATTGCAATAACACCCCCCTTTCCTCTTTTCCCTCTTCCCAAAAAATCAGCTTCCCTGCCGGAAATCCATATTTTAAAGCCAATTGCCGGGACTCCGGCCGATCGAGTACCCGGAACCAACAAGGATTTTCCAACCAATAAGCCTTCAATTTAGGTATGGTCTGCACACCGGACAAGGCCAGTAAATTCCGTATTCCCTGATTTTTCAACCATACACAAGCTTCTGCATACGAATCACACCAGATCAGGTCCGGATCACGGGGAGGATAAATCCGTTCGTAACGAACAACCGGAATATTCAATTCTTCAGCAGCTTGTCCTATATTCTTGTGCAGTTGTTCGGCAAACGGATGAGCAGCATCTACCAACAATTGAATCCCATGTTCCCGGCAGAAATCGATCATCTCTTTCACTTCCATAGCTCCCGCCAGCCGAATGCCGTGTATACACTCCACTTGCTGTCCGTTTCCCCGGGTTGAATAATAATAAGTTTGCCCGGCTTCATCCAAAGTCTCTACTGCAGCCCTACCTTCTGTAGTTCCACCAAATACCAATATCATTTTTACCTTTTTAAAACAAAGGGACGGGGGTAATGTTTCATTTACAAACGATGGATTATACCTAAACTGATCCCTGTAATACGGGCAAGTTGCCGTAATCCAATGTTCGGATTCTGTTTCAATACTTTCAGCACCTGTCTCTGTTCAACTTTAGTTAAAATCTCAAAACTTTCCCCTTCCAACATTTCTTCTAACAATTTCCGGACCTCATGATCTTTAAATTGATATCCCGCTTCCATGAATTCCCCGTCTTCATCTTCTAACATATAGGCCTGAAAATCTGCTTTACTATCGAAAAACAAAGTTAAAAATTCAGTGGAAACAAAAGAATCCACCGGATTAAAATATACCGAATAACTGTTCCACCGGTATTCCGAAATTTTATGACACAAACCTGCTTTCAAGGGATTTTGCAGCACATACCGAAAACAACGCAACAAGTAACCCTGATCTTCAATGACCTCACTTTTAAAACGATCTTGAAAAAGATAACCCTCCCGTTCATATTTATGATTAAACCATATCGCATACGCCGTCAAAATCCGATGAATATAAAAACTCAAGCGACTGGTTTTTACGATAAGATGAATGTGATTATCCATCAAACAAAAACAGTACACTTTGAAAAATTCACCAGCCTGTGATTTCAAAAGATCGAGAAACATCCGTCGATCAGCATCTTCATGGAATATCAACATACGATTAACACCACGTTGGATGACGTGGTATACACCTGTATTGGACTGTTGACGAGCCTGCCGGGACATTTTTTTGCCAATTTAACTACAAGTTAAATTTACAAAAAAAATTCCAGAAAACAAAATGAAACATTATCCCCGTCCCTTTGTTCCACGAAACAGGTGGGTGAAATGGTTGGAATAGAGTTTTGACAAACCTTCCCGGTTACCGATTGCTTCGCCGACTACAATCATGGTGGTCAAGGTCAAATTGTTCTCTTTCATTATTGCCGCCAAATTACGGAGTTCGCCCCGGAAAATCTTTTCGTCTTTCCAGGTCAGGTGATAACAGGCTGCCACAGGAGTCTCGGGAGGATAACATTCCAGTAATTCACGCTGTACTTCTTCGGCAATCGAAGCACTCAGGAAAATGCACATCGTGCTTTGTGACCGGGCCAACAGATGGAGTTTTTCCTTTTCCGGCATCGGTGTACGCCCCTCTCCACGGGTGAGAATAATACTCTGAACCTTTTCAGGTATGGTAAACTGTGAACGCAATGCAGCAGCAGCAGCCAGGAAAGAAGAGATTCCCGGTGTAATCCGGTAACGCATACCGTACCGGTCGAAAAAGGCCATTTGCTCCTGGATAGCCCCATAAATACAAGGATCCCCGGTATGTAACCGGACAATAAATAATCCCCGGTCATAAAACTCTTTCATCAATGCAAATTGCTCTTCCAGGGTCATGGAAGCCGAGCTACGCACAGTCGCCCCCGGCTTTGCATAATAAGTAAGCTCGATTGGCACCAGACTTCCTGCATAAAGAATTAAATCGGCTTTTTCCAATAACCTTTTCCCCCGGACAGAAACCAGTTCCGGATCACCGGGACCTGCCCCGACGATCTCGATAAAACCGCTTCGTTCCGCCTCTCTATCCAGAGCAACGGCAAAAGTAAAATCATTCCCCGGAGTAACCTGTCCCTTCTGTTTTTCCAGCAATAATTTCGTATTCCCGGCACTTTTCAAAGCAGTTGCTTCGGAAACACTATAGGCGCCTGTCACCTCGAATACCTTCCCGGAGGGATTCGGTACTTCTATATCCTTCAGTTCCTCAGGCCTGTAAATCTGCATTTTAGCAGACAGATTCCGAACCAGATCGGCGACCATAGGTTCATCTTTTTTCAACTCAATAGTTGTCACTACCTTAACAGCTAAAGGAGAAAGTCCATGCCGTTTCAATTCATCACCAATATAAGCCCAAATACCGGTCGGGTTACACTGCTTACGGCATCCTACCCCCAAATGAAGTACAGCCGGATGATAATATAAAATCGGTGTTTCACATTCATACAAACAGGGAGTAACGGCAATAATCAGCTCATAACGTCCTGCCGGAATATCCTCGAAATGATAATAGATATCCACATGGGCCGGTCGTGAATGTTCGAGCCGGTCGGTTCCCTCATCGCGTATATCCAACAACAGGGCCGTCGGCCGCTGGTTGACGAAAATGGAAATCAGCTCATTCAAGGAACGCCGGTATTCCATTTTCCAGCCATTCTCTTTACCTAACAAATCCAAAGCCCACAATCCGGTATTATCACTTTGGGTCGTAACCACAGGCTGAGCCCCTAATATACGGGCTAACCGTTCGGTCAGGGCATTTGCGCCACCGACATGGCCGGCCAGAACCGACACAACAAAATGTCCGGTAGCGTCCACATTGACTACGGCAGGATCTGCATATTTCGAAGTCACACAAGGAGCGATCGCCCGTACACAAATTCCCATCGCCCCGATAAAAACAAAAGCTTCGTAATCCCCGAAATGCCTTAAGGTAAAATCAGTGATCGAATCGATCCGGACACACCCGCTCCGTTCCGATACAGAGAACAGGTCCACTTCCTTACCTAGTTCTTCCCGGATAATTCCGGCAGTTCGTGCCCCGGCATCCGAAGCGATTATCATAGCTGTTTTCATTGTATTTATTATCATATTTAATTAGCTACAATTATAATTCAATTATATTCTCATCCAATAAAGTCATTTTTTCCACACCGGAATCTGTCACTAAAAATGTATTTTCAATTCCCACGGCTCCGATTCCTGCCAATACGAACTTCGGTTCAAAAGCAAAAGTCATTCCCGGTTGTAGTATATCCTTCGAGCGGGTGGTCAATACAGGCAATTCATTTATTTCCAATCCAACCCCATGTCCGACGAATTTCGCCTGCAAATGAGTACCCATAAAACAATCCTTCAGCCCTTCTTGTCCGGCCATTGCCAAAGCATCCCTATACAATTCGGCACAGGACACCCCGGGTTTTGCCGTTCGTTCCATGCGAGCCTGTATTTCCAAAGCGACACGATGCACCCGGTAGGCCCGGTCCGGTAATTTCCCGATTGAAAACACCCGGGTCATATCCGTTTGGTAGGCGGTATAGTTTCCCGACATATCCGCCATTACCGTAGTTCCTTCCCTCAACAAAGTCCCGTTCGCTCCCAAAGGCCCCGAAGCATGTATTCCTTTCCCCCCCAAGGCAAAGTCAAAAGGGGAAGGTTCTCCGGCATTTTCTCCTGCCAACAGACTTCCCATAAAGATATCCATATTCGAACCAAAAGCCCGGAAATAACCCAGGGAACCATGCATCCGCATCCGCTTTTCAATCTCGATCTGCAATTCAACATCCCTCATCCCAGGCCGGTAACAGGCCGGAATCTCACGATAAACCGCCTCATGCCTCCTGGCAGAGATACGCATTTGCTCTATTTCCCAAGGCGTCTTGATCATTCGGATGTGCCGTATCAAGGCAGAAGCGTTACCCGTAGCTTCAGCCCGGAATACATGTTGCAAACGGATATATTCATTATAAGAAAGCTCGTCCGCCTCAAGAAGTAGCTTCCGGGGCATTGCCAGATTCAGGTCCCGAAAAAGTTCCGGCATTTGTTCCGGTTTCCGGATAACATGTACCTGATTTGTTTCGGGTACAGTCAGTCGTTTGACAAACCAATAAGGCCGTCCCTCCGCCGGAAGATAAAAATAACCGTTAAACACCTGCCCTGACACATAGTACAAATTCATATTCATCGTCAGCAAACATCCGTCAGCTTCTTCCTGCCGCATAGCCTGCTGAATCCGTCGCCATTTCAACTCCAACTCGTTCTCCATTTGCTTTCTTTCCATCTATCTTCAAAACATACTGATAAATAACATCACATTCAATACGGTCACAATCCCTCCCAAAATATATAAGATCCATTTTGTAGAAGTCCGGTTTTTATATTTACCCATGACTTTCCCGGAAGAAGTCAGATATACCTGCAGGAAAATCGTAACGGGCAACTGAATACTCAGGATCATTTGGGAATAGATGAGTCCCATAAACGGATTAGAAACCAGCATAATAATAATCAATGCCATCACCAGTGAAAGCAATACCCCCCAACGGGAATGACTGTCTTTGATGTCGTAAGGCTCCCGGTAAATGCCGGCAAAGATCGAACCGGCAGCCATTCCCGAAGTAATGGTCGAGGCGATGCCGGCAAACAACAAAGCCACGGCAAAAATCACAGCGGCATTATTTCCTAAAAGCGGTTGCAATAAAGCACTGGCATCCTGTAACTCATTGACCGTACTACCGCTTTTGAAAAAAGTGGCTGCCGCCAATAGGATCATGGCACTATTGATTGCCCAACCGATCATCATGGATAAGAAAGTATCCCAAAACTCATAACGCAACTGCCTGCGAATCACTTTATCGTCTTCCAGATTCCATTGCCGGCTCTGGATTACCTCCGAATGGAGAAAAAGATTATGCGGCATCACCACAGCTCCCAAAACACTCATGATCACGACCATCGAACCTTTAGGAAAAGAAGGAGTCACCCACGCGAGAACCGCTTCTCCCCAATCGATATGTACCAGGGACAGTTCGTAAATAAAAGATAATCCGATAATAGACACAAAAGCGATGATCCAACGCTCGATCACCCGATAGGAATTGGTAAAAAGCATAATACATACGAAAACGGTAGTCAATATAGCTCCGATCCGCACCGGAATACCGAACAACATTTCCAAAGCGATCGCTCCTCCCAAAATTTCGGCCAGGGAGGTGGACACCGAAGCTCCCATAGCCGTCCACAACATCATTTTAGCATATTTCGGCCGGATATAGGTCATGGTAGCTTCGGAAAGACACAGCCCGGTAGCAATCCCCAAGTGAGCCACATTGTGCTGCAAAATGATCAACATGACCGTAGACAACGATACCATCCACAAAAGGGTGTAACCATAATCGGCTCCGGCAGCCAGATTCGAAGCCCAATTCCCCGGATCGATAAATCCCACAGTAACCAATAAACCGGGACCGATATATTTTAAAATCTCCAGTCCTCCTAACCGGGGATGGTGTTTTGCCGTTTTCAACGACTTACGGATAAAGTGAAACATAAACATTCATTTAAATTCAATTTTACGCCTCTGCACAAGCTTTCAATACCGTTATCGGATTGTGATCGTCCACAGCAATCCGGCATTCGTCCGTCAGACGGAAACCGGACCGGACCGCTTCCTGACGAAATAAGTTCAGACTCTCTTCGGAGACCGAATTAAAAACGACAATACCTCCTACAGGCATAATGCCGGCTAATATCGTCAGGATACGGGCAAGTTTTCCACCGTGTCCACCGATAAAAACAGCATCAGGAACCGGATAAACCGATAAATCGGCTTCCGTAAAATCACCGATAACTCCCGTTATTCCCGGAGTACCGAATTTCCGGCTATTCTTTTCAAGTAATTCACGCCCTTCCTCCCGAACTTCAAAAGCCGTGATATGCAAATGAGGAAATTGCAATTTGGCTTCGACAGACACGGAACCTGTACAAAAACCGATATCCCAGAAGCTATGCCGGTTATGTAAATCCAGCATACTGAGTGTAAGTAAACGGACAGGCATCTTGGTAATCATTTTAGCACGCCCGTCCAATAGACAAAATCGATTTTCAGGAATACCGAAAGGGCGGCTCCGCAGCCCGGTCCTTTCAAGCATCAGACAATTCGGAAACGCAAAATCCGAACGCAACACCTCAGGCAATTCCATCGTCCGTACCCGTTCGGTCACATTTCCCAGCATTTCACCGATATGCATCCGATAGCCGGCATACCCGTATTCCAACATACGCCCGGCAATCGCTACCGGAGTATGCTGACGGTCGGTCAACACCCCGATCTTTTCCTTTCCTGCAATCAAAGCCCGGTCGAACTCATGCCACGGACGCCCCGTAAGGGAAACGACCTCCATATCCTGATAAGGAATGACCAAACGATGAGCCAGCATTTGTAAAGAATTGAACCAGGGGAAGACTTGTATCTCCGCTTCCGGTAAACGGCTCTTTACCGTATTGGCAAATCCGAAAAAAAGCGGATCACCCGAGGCAAAAACCACCACTTCGCAATAAGCGGCATATTTCTCAAAAACCTCCTCCAGAGGTACGGTGATATCGATCCAAACATACTGTTCCGGCAGACGGTCGCGCATCAACTCATAATGACGCTTCCCCCCGGAAAATACCCGATGAGTTGTAATGATCTCCCGAACTTCAGCCTGAAATTCCCTTTGGCCATTATCGTCGATGCCTATGATATAGAATTTTTTCATTTGTCTCTATTTTCATTCCGGATTCATCAGAAAACTATCGGTCCAACAATCGCTGGAATTCTTTCAAATACAATCCGATCTGATAGCCACTGACAAAACCGTGGTTAACCGATAAAGCCACCGGCATGATCCGCTTACCTTCCCGTTCTTCGATCTTACCGAAAGTAAAAATCGGAATATTCTGGTGAGGTTCTCCGGGAATAGCAAGTTGTACATTTGTAAAACGATACCAGGGATTCACACTGATCAACAAAATATCCCTACCTTGTCCGACCTCATTATGTACCTCTCCTTCTCCACGCTTTGCAGCCTCGATAAGAGGCCGGGCAACAGCCAGGAAATCTTCGAATGTTTCTATCGCAGGCAAACGGACAGAACGATAACTGCCGTCAGCATTTTGTACAGGCGTAAATAAATCGATTCGTTCATAAAGTATGACCTCTTCTCCTACTTGCCGGTAACGAAATTCCTCGATGCGATTAGCCGCCGTTACAGCTGCATGCATATAATACAATGAAAAGGGCTGTTGTCGTTCTTTTGCCTTCCGGTAAGCCGTCGTACAATCCACCTCAACCGTAACAGAAATCATCGGATTAAGAAAAGTCCTGAAAAACAGGTATTCTTCTTTCCGTGTCCAATTTTGTATATCGATTACCTTATCCATCCTACACCATCTTTAAAGGTCTCTCCCCGGCAATAACTGCCCTGCATCGTCGAAACAAAGAATGGCATTCACAATCGTTGCAGCCAGATTGCTCCCTCCTTTCCGGCCTTCGATAATAATTTTAGGAACAGCCGTAAAAGATTTCAGCATATGCTTGGATTCACGTACGTTTACAAAACCGACCGGAGCACCGACCACGCCGACAGGACAAGCCTTTCCTCTCCGCATCAGGGAACACAATTCCATCAATGCTGTCGGCGCATTACCGAAAACATAAAGTGCATCGGGATGCTCTTCCGTAGCCAGCCGGATACCTGCTTGTGTACGGGTAATATTCATCCGGGAAGCCATCTCTGCAACCCGCGGATCGGCCAAATAACACTTCACTTCCAAACCTAAACGTTCGAGTGCCCCTTTCCGGATTCCCGAAGCAGCCATCGTGACATCCGTGACGATAGTCTTTACTTTCCCCCCGCTTAAAGCCCGGTAGATCGAATCCACCGCCCCCTCGTCGGCATAGAATATATTTTCCATATCGAAATCGGCAGTGGTATGTATCGTATGCAATAAAACCCATTTGCGATCCAGCGGGATATCGGGATGCTTCAACTCCGAAGCGATCGTCCGGAAACTACGGATCATGATCTCCTGACCTGGTTTTGAAACAAAACCCCCGTCCCCGTGTTTCATTTTTTGGTAATATCCGCGGGGGGTGATCATTTTTCCTTGCCAGTTATAGGACTGGGAGTTTCCCAAAAGTACTACGGTGAACATGTCTATCTGTTCCGGATCGAAATCGGCCAGGGTGGTCACGGTTACCTCCTGCTCCGGCCGTCCGGCCTGACGGACATAACCCACCGGGGTATTCCCTGCCCGTTGTTGCAGAAAGATTTCTTTCAGACGGTATAATTGCCAATAACGCCCTTCGCTTTTGGGGTTGTATACAGCAGTGATAAAATCGGCAGCGGCAGCAGCCTCAATCCGTTTTTCTATTTTTTCCCAGGGAGTCATCAAATCAGACAGCGAAATCACACAAAAATCATGTCCGACAGGTGCTCCAAGCAAAGAAGCCGCTTTCTGAAAAGCACTGATACCGGGTAATACTTCGATTTCGATTTCAGAACCTCTTTCCCGTTTCATCTCCCAGACTAAAGGCGCCATTCCATAGATTCCGGCGTCACCGGAACTGATGACACAAACGGTTTTACCCTGTTCGGCATACCCGAACGCCATCTGAGCCCGGTCCCATTCTTTTCTCATCCCGGAATCGACACACTCTGCCCCTTCCATGACAAAGGGCTGTATAAAAGAAAAATAATAGTTATATCCGACCACGACATCCGATACCGACACCGCTTTTTTCACTGCAGGAGTAATATCATCCTCACAACCGGGCCCGATCCCGGCCACATATATTTTACCGTTTTTCATTTGAATTCATTTTAAAGACAAAGATAAAAATAATGTGATAATCCATTTCATCTATTATTATAAATAAAGAGACAAGGATTCTGTGGCTATCTACCACAAAACCCTTGTCTCTTTATGCATTTTTAATCAAAAACGGTAAGATATCGTTCCGGTAAAATTTCTCGGTTTACCATATACCGTCGTACTTTTAAAATATTCTTTGTCAAAAAGATTATCCACATTTAAAGCCAAAGTGACTTTTTGCTTTATCGTATAGAATAATCCTCCGTCTACAAGAAACAGAGCAGGGTTGTAAACCCGGTTGGCTACATCGGTAAATATTTTATCCTGGAAAGTTCCGCTCAAATGGAAGGACAAATTTTTCAATAATCCTTTAGGTATGGTATAATCGGCATACACATAAAAAGTAGTGCGGGGAATTCCTGTAGCCCGTACATTTTTACCAGGATCGGTATATTCCGGATAGTCTTTACTCTGATTGATTTTCCTGATCCGGTAGTCCTGCCAGCCCAAGCCACCCGTAACAGCCAAGGTAGAAACGGGATGTACCGTCAACTCCAGATCGAATCCCCGCGAATCGGCAGTACCCACCTGAGCTTGTATCGTTTTTTGAACCATTTCACCGGTTGTCTCATCTTTCTCCTCCTGGGTTCCTAAATTTTTCACCACATTATTTTTCCGGATATAGTATACACTTCCTGAAAAATCGATCCGGTCAGCCCACATATACCGTACTCCGATTTCAGCCTGGTATCCCTTTTCAGGCTTAAAGACTTCACCTCCGTCTTTAGAAGGATTAAACCGCTTTCCATTGCGGTCGAGATAAATTACCCGGCTACTGTACATCGTATTATAAGGTTTGAAATGAGAACCAAAAGAAGCATAGAGAGAAATCTCCTCCACCGGAATATACACTAAACCTGCCCTACCGGTAAAGGCAGAAGTCTTTACTTTCTTCCATTCACTCCGGTCTGCCTCATCGTATTCCTGCCGTCCGTCTTTTACTTTAGCAGTAGCAGTACGGTAATTATAAAAATCCATACGGGCAGATCCCATCGCTTTCCATTTGTTATTTATATCGATCACGTCATGTATATATAATCCTGAAGTTCTCCAATCCCGAATGGATGCTTTGGAATATTTATAATCCCACCAATTTCTTACCAGCTGCGGATTATGCAGCGATACCAGCTGATTCAAGCCAGGTCCCCATACATCTCCTTCATTCCAGCCATTATACTGTGTATAATTAAAATAGGAATAGGTAAAACCCAATATATATTTATGTCCCACTATTCCGGTTTTAAAATCTCCCGTTAATTCCAGCATATTGGTCCATCCCCGGCTGTCAGGACTGAAACAAAGCGGAGAACCTGTTTTCAGGGAGTCGGTAAGATCAATATAATATCTTTTACTGCCGCTTTCATAATAATATCCCCCACTGAAACGGTTCACCGTATCTGTCCGGTAACTCATTCCTTCAACCGCAGCATAATCCAAATCACTATGATTCCAGCTGAACCGGTCCCGTATTTTCATAAAAGAGGCGAGTTGCTGCGTATAGGATAAAGAAATATCAGTCACCCGGCGTTTCATCATATTATTATTGAAATCATTATATATGGTATGATAATCGGCAAAGGGATTCCGGGAACCTTTCGCCATAACCACCTTCCCGTCGGGACCGAAGATATCTGCACGATTATAGGTTGGAGCAGATCCTATTTCCGTATCGTATTTGTCATCACTATAACCTAACGTTCCCTCGAAATAACCGGTTTTACCAATATTTGCCGCCAGTGATCCCGTTGCTGAAAAACGGTCAGCACGTACATGCCGGTATCCATCTCCTGTCGAATAATGTGCTGTTGCCCGATAAGTCAAAGGACCTGCCAATTTCCCACCGAAATCCAGACTTGTCGACTTCACCCCCCAATTCCCATAACTCAACCGGGCTCCGGCAGTAAAATCAGGAACGGCTTTTTTACGCACAATATTAATCACTCCACCCATGACAGAATGCCCGCTCAACACGGCTGCCGCTCCTTTCAACACTTCGATAGATTCTACGGAGGACAAATCACCGAAAGGTACATTGTTTAATAACGAACGCTCATCTCTAAAACCATCTACAGCCACTACCGTCTCATTCGATCCCCGAACCGAAAAGCGGTAAAAAGCTCCCAACTGATCTTTCACCGTAACTCCCGGTAAAAAACGGACAGCATCCTCAAGATTCAGAATATTCTTCCGTTCCAAAACATCCGACGACAAAGTAGTCACCGTCATCGGTAATGTTTTTAAAGGAACATCCAGATTCAAAAGGTTTACTTTCTTCTTGATTGTTTCTTTCACAATGGCTTGATCTAACTGGAAAACCGTATCCGTTATACTTTTCCGCTGATTTTGTCCAAACACAGACACCATCATCGGCCACATTACAAAAACTAAAATTAATTTTTTCATTTTTAGCACTATTAATAACAATTCAATTCTATTACTTTATCTATAAGATTATCGGAATAATTTCCGGATTTTTCTTCCCAACCACTTGAAAGTCAACACAACCCCGGATAGAGAAAGGAAAGTTCCTCCGAGCATCAACACATACATCACAACGTTCCATAACAACGGACGTTCGGCCAGAAATTTAAAATTCAGACTGTGCAATCCACTATACAAAACTCCTCTCAAACGTCCATTATCATCGATTTGCCGATGGTATAAAGTTTCGGGATTGAAATAATGGCGGGTATGCAATTCATCGTCTATCACCACTTTATACACCGGAAGTGTCAGCATATTCCGGCGGGAGAAATAATCATCATCCCAATCCGTCATCCATTCCAGAGTATAAGGGGTATCCTGACCGTGAATTTCACGAACCGTTTCACGCACCATCTCTTCGGTCAGGGTAAAAGGCGACAAACGGCTCGTATCCGCAGCATCGATAAACTGTTTTTTACTGCCCGAATTCACGACATAATAAGGATATTTTCCAAAGGATGCCCACTCGATACTTTTCACATCAGACAGACTATCCACGATTTTCCGGTAATCCAAGGCATACAGATCGGCGGCCAACATTCCCCCCTCACGTCCCCGAAAACGTACTTCACGGTTCCTGGTTTTACCTTTCTGCATCCAGGAAGGAATATCCACCAGCGACATCATTCCGCTAAATACAAATGTCAGAGCAAAAACACCGAAAACCACACCGGTGATATGATGCCAACGTAACCACCATTTTTTATAAGGCGAACGCAACCCTTTCTTCCGGTTTTTCCAAAATACCCAAATCCCGATCCACAAACCGGAGAAGCACATGATAGCTCCCAATCCGGACGCCCAGATCATAAAATTAATCCAAAGCGCTTGATTTTGCCGTAGAGAAGTAAAATACACCCAATGAGGAATAGCCCCCAGCCAAGCCCAAAAGCGGGAATTCCGGTCAGTCCATTGCAACACTTTACCGCTTTTCGAAGATATATACATCTCTTGCCGGGCATCATCTTCGAACGAAAACTTATAAATCGGAAATTCTTTGGTCAAATAACCGAAAGGAATCCACTGATCCAACCGGTTTAAGGAATCTACCCGATAAGCAACCGATCCACCCAATTGTCCGGCAATCCGGCAAATCTCGTTAAAATCAGGTTTACCGACAACCTGCAATGAATCGGCATACAAACCGGCAGGTAATTGCCGCCCTTTCAGATGAAATACCGGCCGGTCGAGATACATATCTACAGACAAACCTCCTAAACGACTACTGTCGGGCAGTACCTGCAATAAAGAATCTACAGCCGGAAGCGGACCTGTCAGAGACTCCTGACGGGCTAATTTCAATTTCTGATTTACCCGTGGGAAACTATGATAAATCATTACAATCCCAGAGATAAACCACATCAGAAACAAGATACTGAGTAATAAACCGAGTATCCGATGAATTTTTCGGAAAATTTTTGTCAACATGTTTTTATCTATAATCTTATTCCTGTCCACGGGAATAGCATTATTATTATTTTCGGCAGGTTTCCTGACTCAGTCCGGAAAAGTAACCTTCCAGTCGCGTCGACCGTGGTTGTAAGAAAACTTTTCACCTTATACGAACCTCACAGTAGCGGGCACTGTTCCGGAATTGCACCGGATTCCCTCTCATTTTATGCAGAAAACATAAAATTCACCGAAAAATTAAGAAACACCAAATAAAACGTTCGTTTAATTTAGTTGAAAATCTATGAATTTCATAATGTTTATAAAGTCATGGAACCCTGCGGGCACCTGGTTAATTGACAATGAAACAGTATACCCGAAGAATAGGATATATTGTGTTGATTGTCAATGATTTTATTCTCATTTTCTTTTCTCATTTTTCTTCCCTTCTTTATCTTTTGATGGAAGCAAAGCTTCCAATAATTGTCCATCGTCCATTGACATCTGTCCATTATTCTTTTTGCGGGTTTCCGCAAAAAGAATCGACCTTTTATTTTCCCTGCATATACCCCTTTTTCCTGGTAGCCATATCCACCGCTTTATGTCCGGCAGCAAACCGGGCATGTTGGATGAAGAGTTGCTGAACAGTTGGATTTTCTCCCAACCCTTTCAGGTAAAGATTCACTTTATAACCCTGTTTTTCAAGATTTTCCTTCCATTCGCCTGCTATATCATTTTTAGCATGATCTCCGGCAACAAACATCAGGGGGGCCAAAGTCAATGTTTTGGATTTTCCGTTTTTCAATAGCCGCAAAGCGTCTTCGTATTCCGGATACCCTTCTACAGTTCCGACATGATATTCCGGATGTCCTTCCGCTTTCAGCATATAATCGAACATAGCATACGAAGCTGTTGCAGGATCGGGTGTTCCATGGCCCACCAATAATTTTTGTCCACCTCTATCAGCCTGATTCATGGCCTCTGTAATTGCCTTCACAACCACTGTATAATCCTCAGGAGCATACAACAAAGGATTTCCGACACGAATATCTTTAAAATTCAGCGAAAGCCCTTCCACTTCGCGACGCAATTCTTTCATCTCGGTACCTTCGATTATATTCGTAGATTGTATTAAAATATGCGTATAACCTTGTTCATGCAGCTGAATGAGTGCCTGGGCCGGATTCAGGCGTTCTACTCCCCTTTCCTTCAATTTCTTCAGGATAATCCGGGAGGTCCAGGCTTCCCGGACTTCGATACCTGGAAAAGCTTCTTTCATCTTTGCATTGATTGCATCGATTGTCAAAACCCGGGTATCGTCATGAGTGGTACCGAAATGGATGATCAGGATGGCTGCCTTATCCCGCTCTCCTAAATTTCCGAAAAGATCCGATTCTATAAAATTTTCATCGGAATGGGCCATACACACCGGCCCGATAAACAACGCTATTACTAAAAACAAATATTTCATATGATTATCATTTTATTTTCAACGATCCAATATACCTCTTATCCTACAATTAGTTCGGACTGATCCTGTTATTTGTACCGACACATAACCGATGGCAAATAACCCTAGCGTTACCAGCATACACCATTTTTTCATGAAACGATTAAATTAAGACATTAATAATAACTTTTCTGACCCCGGAAAAGCTTTATTACCTATACAATCATGGCAGGTCTCCTGACTTACCCCAGAAAAGCAACCTTCCCATCCTTACATCCGGACAGTGGTGTAAGACGCTTTTCTACACACAGGGTTCACAGTAGCGGGCACTGTTCCGGATTCCAACCGGATTCCCTTTTAAACAGCAAAGAAAAATACTGCATTACCACAACCGGCCGCAAAGGTATAAAAAATCTCCGGAATAAATGAGAAAAACGGGAGAAATAAAGCGAAACGGAGGAATCGGCTGCCGAAACGTCGTTTGCGCACATCGAAAAAACGAACGGGAGGAAGCCCGACACTCAGGATTTCCTCTCGTATGAATAAAATCTCGCATCTATATACTTTAATGTTTAGGGTGTTTGCAATTCGGCTCTTAGATAATTTTGTCATCTGATCCAATTAAATTTTTACTGTCATAATAGATATTTCTGACTGATTGAGTTAATGACTGAATGGTTGGCTGGATTACTGACCTACTGGTTATATCCGACCAACAATCCAATATCAAATTGCTTTTGGTCATACTTAAATTACAGACAAATTTACCTGCTTTTTTATCTTGATTTTTATGTTCAAACGAACATCAAGTTGTGTTTTGGGGCACCGGAAATATTTCGGGAGCCCCAACTACTTGCTAAAGCCTTTCCTTCCAAGGTCGGTAAATATGTGCAAAATAAAAAGTGAATTACTCCTATTACCGAACAAAATTAATTCATTACCTTTACGTAAAATTCAATTTAATGATTGGCATGGAAGATATAAATAGACTTAAGTTGGTTTTGGTAGAAAAAAAGAAAACAGGAAAGTGGCTGGCAGAACAGTTGGGGAGGGATCCATCAACAATATCAAAATGGTGTACCAATGTTTCACAGCCTGATTTGGTTACTCTTTCAAGAATAGCAGAACTATTAAATATTGAACGGAGAGAACTTATCAATAAAAGTAAGTAAATATTATCTGCCACAAGAAATTATTTGATAACATTAGAAAGAGTAATATAATAATGACAAGCATACAGCAAAGAGAACAGCTGCAATCTCAGATTTGGAAAATAGCCAATGAGGTGCGTGGGGCTGTTGACGGATGGGACTTTAAACAATTTGTTTTAGGCACATTGTTCTACCGTTTCATCAGTGAAAATTTTACTGACTATATAGAGGGTGGAGACGATAGTATCGACTATGCTTCTTTGCCTGATAGTGTTATCACTCCTGAGATTAAAGATGATGCTGTAAAGACAAAAGGATATTTCATATATCCGAGCCAGCTTTTTGGTAATGTGGTAAAGACTGCCAACACCAATCCCAATCTTAATACGGATTTGAAAGCCATCTTCGATTCTATCGAAAGTTCGGCCAATGGTTATGCTTCCGAAAAGAATATCAAAGGACTGTTTGCCGATTTTGATACAACCAGTACAAGGCTTGGTAATACCGTTGAAAACAAAAACAGTCGATTAGCGGCTGTTTTAAAAGGTGTAGAAGGATTGAATTTTGGAAATTTTGAGGAACATGAGATAGACCTTTTTGGTGATGCTTACGAATTTCTCATAAACAATTACGCAGCCAATGCAGGAAAGTCAGGAGGCGAATTTTTCACGCCGCAAAATGTTTCAAAACTCATATCACAGCTTGCTATGCACAAACAGGCTACTGTCAACAAGATATACGACCCGGCCGCAGGTTCAGGTTCATTGCTCTTGCAAGCCAAGAAACAATTTGAAGATCGCATCATTGAAGACGGTTTCTTTGGTCAGGAAATAAATCATACCACCTACAACTTGGCTCGTATGAATATGTTCCTGCACAACATCAATTACGATAAGTTTAACATTGCACTCGGAAATACGCTTACCGACCCTCAATTTGGAGATGACAAGCCTTTTGATGCCATTGTTTCCAATCCTCCCTATTCGGTAAATTGGATTGGTTCGGATGATCCCACGCTTATCAATGACGACCGCTTTGCTCCTGCCGGAGTACTTGCCCCGAAATCAAAAGCCGATTTTGCTTTCGTACTTCATTCGTTGAGTTATCTGTCAAGCAGGGGAAGGGCTGCTATTGTATGTTTCCCCGGAATCTTTTATCGCGGAGGAGCAGAACAAAAAATCAGAAAGTATTTGGTTGACAGCAATTTTATTGAAACTATCATCTCTTTGCCTTCCAATTTATTTTATGGAACTTCCATAGCCGTTAATATCTTAGTTCTCTCAAAACATAAGCCGGATACCAAAATCCAGTTTATTGATGCAAGCGGAGAAAGTTTCTTCACCAAAGAAACAAACAACAATGTCCTTGAAAACAAACATATAGACAGGATTATAGATTTTTTCGACAAAAAAGAAGATGTTGATTATATAGCCAAGTCTGTTGACTATAAATCTATTACTGAGAATGATTATAACTTGTCGGTAAGCAGTTATATAGAAGTGAAAGACACTCGTCCGAAGACCGACATCAAGGAACTGAACGAACGGATTCGCCGCATTGTGGAAAGAGAGAACGAGTTGCGTATAGAGATAGATAAAATAGTTGCGGAATTAGAGGAGGACGAATTATGAACAATGAATTACTTACAGCCGGCAATTTATATGGTTCGTTGATAAACGATATAGGCAATATCCTTGTCGAGGCACGTGGCAAAATATGTCGGGAAATCAATTCTGTAATGGTAGATGCCTATTGGAATATAGGCAAATACATTGTAGAATACGAACAAAAAGGAGAAGAACGAGCTGAATATGGGAGTAACCTCTTGAACCGTCTTTCCAAAGATTTGACGAGATTGTACGGGAAGGGATTCGGGAAAAGCAATTTGTTGTATATTAGAAAGTTGTATCTGTATTTCCCAAAAGGTGGGACAGTGTCCCACCTTTTGAACTGGAGCCATTACTATGAGATACTTAAGTTGGATAATGAATTAGAACGTTCTTTTTATGTAAAAGAATGTGAGAAGCAGCATTGGAGTGTGCGCGAACTCAAGCGTCAGATGAACAGTATGCTGTTTCACCGCATAGCATTAAGCAAAGACAAGGAAGGGGTGTTGAAACTTGCGGAATGTGGGAATGAGGTGCAAAAGCCGGAAGACATCATCCGCGACCCCTTTGTGTTGGAATTTGCCGGATTGCCAGACATTAATCATTATGATGAAAACGATCTTGAAAAATCGCTTGTAAGTAATTTGGGACAGTTTCTGCTCGAACTTTTATGCAAACCTTTACATAATTTATCTTATGCCAACAAATTTATTATGCAAAGTGACTTAAACTAAATCGCAGCTACAAAAGTAATTATAAAAATATAATCATTTATTTCTTTACATAAGAATTTCATTAATTTAAGTGCGGTGATATTGCCACAACTTAAATTAATGACGTATGAATGATCACTCAACAACTTTTGAAGCAGTCACATCCTCTATGCTGAAAATCTTAAAAGAGGATTTTTCTCGTACAGATAGTACATTGGAAGGCTATGCATGGAAATGGAATCAATTAAGGCAGTTCATGGAGAACAATGATTTGCATTCCCTCACCCCTAAAGTCTGCGATGATTTTTTATCTTCTCTTTATGGTTCTAAAGATTTAACTTCATTAAAATCTGGTGACAAGAAATTTTTATCCGCTATCTTACTCCTGAAAAATTACCTCATTACAGGCCAAGTTATTCCAAGAAAAGTTCCGGTAGAATTGAAAGGAGAGATTGGCAGTTTGATGATGCAATATATATTATCTCGAAGTCAAGAACGCTTGTCCGGACACACTATCTACAATCACAAACAAATATTCCATCGTTTCCTTGATTTTCTAACATCTGCAAAAGTAGCCTCCATAGAACAAGTTGAGATTACCCACATCATTAAATATCTTAATACCATTGGTACTAAATATAAATCTGTAGCAAGTATATCCATCCATATTCTACGTAACTTTTTCCGATATCTATATGAACACAAAATTATAGATATGGATTTAGCGGCATTTATTCCAAAAGATAATTATAAGAAACAGCCTAAGCTACCGTCAGCTTACACTTCTGAAGAAATAAAAAAGATAGTGTCTTCTGTGGATAGAAGTACGACTACAGGAAAACGTAATTACTCAATTATTCTATTAGCCACAATGCTTGGTTTGAGGGCTTCTGATATAGCAAATTTAAAGTTTGAAAATATATTGTGGGAGGATAATGCCATACGTTTAATCCAGCATAAAACAAATAAGGAATTAGAACTGCCACTTCTACCGGAAATAGGCAATGCTATTATTGAATATCTACGGTATGGACGTCCAAAGTCCCAGTCATCATATATATTTCTCTTGGCACGTTCTCCCTATACTCACATAAACCAACCGGTCATATCCCAGATAGCCAAGAAATATTTTCTTAAAGCCAACGTAAATATAAAGAACAAGCATCATGGCGCACATGCCCTTCGACATTCCTTAGCGACACTTCTTTTAGAAGAGCAGGTAAAGCTCCCTGTTATAAGCGAAGTTTTAGGGCATGAGAACACGGAATCAACAAGTTATTATCTAAGAATAGATATCCAATCACTGAAAAAATGCTCCCTTGATGTATCACCTGTATGTGAAAACTTTTATACCCAGAAAGGAGGCTATTTTTATGAATAGAAATTTTAAAGGCATTTACGCCTCATTGATAAGAGAGTTTGTGAGCTTGAAGCGCAGTATGGGATTTAAGTATATTGGGGGAGAGTTTGTCCTGACTTTATTTGATAGATTTACTATTGAAAGAAATGAGACTGCAATAGGTATTACCAAGGAGTTGTCAGATGCATGGTGCAAGGAACGTGACAATGAATCCAATAGTTACCATTATCGTAGGTGCTATATTTTAGGTGCTTTCTCTTCGTTTCTTAACAAAAAAGGAATCCGCTCATATATACCAAGAACCCCGTCATTGAGAAATACCTTTATCCCTCATATCTTTTCATCAAAAGAGATAGAACGAATTTTTACGACATGTGATAATATGCAAAGTGGAAATAATGATATGAGATCCTCTTTTTTTATAATGCCTTCACTGCTTCGCATGTTATACGGAACAGGAATACGCATAGGTGAAGCCTTGTCTCTGCTCAATGAAGATATTAATCTTGAGGAAGAATACTTCATTTTACGAGATACAAAAAACGGCAAAGACAGGATTGTCCCATTTTCCACTTCTTTAGCAGAGGTTCTTAAAGATTATGTTGTACATAGAAACAGATTACCCGTAAAGATATCAGATACTACTCCCTTTTTTATCACACTTAAAGGAAGGGCTTGTGACAGGGATAGCATATATCGTCGATTTTGCAAAATACTCATTCAAGCAAACATTCCCAAAGACCGCATACGTCTGCATGACTTGAGACATACATTTGCCGTTCACTCTCTTGCTAAAATGGCTGAAGAAGGTATGGATTTATATTGTTCTTTGCCGATCCTATCAACTTACCTTGGACATCAATCTTTGCGGGCGACGAATAACTATGTTCGGCTTACGTCAGAGATGTATCCCGAATTAATTAGAAAAATAGATATCATTGGTTTTGATATTTTCCCTAAAATGTGACATTTATGAAACCTACAAATTTTTCAAAATATCTAACAGACTTCCTTCTCCGGTATTTGCCCCATGAAAGAGGAGCAAGTACTAATACGATCCATTCATACAGGGACACATTTACCTTATATCTGGTATACATGGAAAGTAAAGGTGTAAAAGCTGAAAAACTGACAATGGAAAGTATAACAAAAGAGAATATCTTGTCCTTCCTTGATTGGTTGGAAACAAAAAGAAGTTGCTGTACATCAACACGTAATCTTCGCCTTGCTGCCATACAATCATTTTTTAAGTACCTCCAATATCAGAGTTCAGACCATCTATACGAATATCAAGAAATAATGGCTATAAATAATAAAAAGAGTGTCAAGCCTATTATGAACTATCTAACGGTAGAAGAGATGAAGATTCTTCTGCAACAACCAGATACGACCAAACCTAAAGGTCGTAGGGATCTGGCGTTATTGTCACTTATGTATGATACAGCGTGTAGAGTGTCAGAAGTAATAAGCCTAACTCCGCAATGTGTTCGATTAGATGAACCATATACTGTAATAATCACGGGAAAAGGGAATAAAAATAGAGTTGTACCAATGCTTGAAGAACAGTTGGATATACTGAAAATATATATGAAAGAGAATGGATTGTTGAGATCAGAATGTCTACAACATCCGCTATTTACAAACTGTTGGGGCGAAAAGCTGACAAGAGCAGGGGTGGCGAATATACTGGATAGATACATCAAAAAGGCAAAGCTACTTCATCCCACGTTAATGAAGGGGAAAATAAGCTGTCATAGTCTTAGGCATAGTAAGGCAATGCATCTGTTACAAGCTGGGGTTAACTTAGTTTATATTAGAGATATTTTGGGGCACGTGAATGTGCAAACTACAGAAATTTATGCAAGAGCGGACTCAAAAGTGAAACGGGAGGCTATAGAAAAAGCTTATATTAAAGTTGTTCAGGAGGTGGATACTAAACCTATGTGGCAAGGAAATGAAAAGTTAATGGATTTTTTAAAGTCTTTCTGATGAAAATATTATGCAAAGTGATGGAGATAAATCTTTTTATAATTACTTTTGTAGCTGTGATTTAGTTTAAGTCACTTTGCATAATAAATTTGTTGGCATAAGAACTCGGTCGGGGATTTGCTTTCATTGGACAACAATACCGTTTCAGTATAGCCGGCAGACATTATTATGTAGATTTGGTATTTTATCATGTGATATTGAAAACTTATGTGCTGATTGATTTGAAACGCAATGAGGTACAGCACGAAGACATCGGGCAGATGAATTTCTATCTGAATTATTTTTGTAATGAAGTATGTACAGACGGAGATAATGCTCCGATAGGCATCGTTTTGGGAGCTACAGCCGACAAAATGACTATGGAATATGCCATGGGAAGCATTTCAAACCAACTTTTTGTCAGCCGATACCAGCTGTATCTCCCGGACAGGAAGTTGTTTGAAGATGAATTGTGGCGGATAATGAAGAAGCAGGAACTTGAAAAAGAAGAAAGGGAGGACGAACGATATGAGTAAATCGCAAAAAGATTTGAATATTGTGACACATACAACCGAATTAAATCCCAAACTTCTGACTGATGTTCGGAAGAGTATAGTTGTAATCAGGGATATTCCTGTAATAGCCGATGCCGATGTGGCAAGTCTTTATGGCGTCGAGACAAAGAGGGTCAATGAAGCTGTGCGTAACAATCCGGATAAATTTCCGGAGGATTATATGTTTGTTTTGTCTTCTGAAGAATCAGATGTTTTGCGGTCGAAATTTTCGACCACAAAAGTTTCTTCCAAAAGCCGAACACTTCCAAAGGTCTTTACAGAGAAAGGATTGTATATGCTTGCTACAATCCTAAAGAGCAAAAACGCGCTGAATGTCACATTTGCCATTATTGAAACATTTACGCAAGTAAGAAGTCTGAAGCGTGAACTGGTCGATTTACATAAAGAAACCGATCCTGAAAAACAGACAACGAAAATGCAACACTTCGGTAAAGTGCTGTCGGATATTGTGATGCCTGATTTGGAAACTTCTGAAACAGAATCCACATTGGAATTAAATTTCTTTATCGGTAAGATAAAACATACTGTCAAACGTGTCAAAAAATCAAGCACTAAAATTGAATCGGAGGAGGATGAGCGATGAGTAAATTGCAAGATTTGATACAAAAACTTTGCCCGGATGGAGTTGAGTATAAGAAGTTGGGAGATGTATGTGAACTATCTCGTGGTAAAGTATACTCAAAAACATACATTGTTGAAAATGCGGGGGAATATCCAGTATATTCTTCACAGACAGCAAATAATGGAGAATTAGGGAGAATCTCCACATTTGATTATGATGGAGAATATTTAACTTGGACCACTGATGGAGCCTACGCAGGTACTATATTCCACAGAAAAGGCAAATTTAGTATAACCAATGTTTGTGGTTTAATATCAATAAAAATAACAGATTTGTCAATCCGTTTCTTGTATTATTGGTTAAGTATAAAAGCAAAAGAACATGTATATAGTGGTATGGGAAATCCGAAACTGATGAGCAATCAGATGATTCCCATAGAAGTTCCTATACCACCTCTTAAAGTTCAAGAAGAAATTGTAAAAATTCTCGACCGCTTCGCGGAATATGCAGCGGAGCTGCAAGCGGAGCTGCAAGCGCGACAGGAACAATATGAATATTATAGAAATAAACTGCTGAGTTTCAGTGACATAAACAGAGAACACACAGACGTGACTTGGATGAAAATGAGTGAAATAGGCAGCTTTATAAGAGGCAAACGATTTGTAAGGACGGACATTGTTAATGATGGCGTTCCCTGCATTCATTACGGTGATATGTACACATATTACGGACTATATGCAACTCAAAGTAAAGGGTGGCTTAGAAATGAGCTTGCCTCAAAAATGAGGTATGCTCAAAAGAATGATGTAGTAATCGTTGCCGCAGGTGAAAATAAAGAAGACATTGGAATTGGTTTAGCTTGGCTTGGAGACGAACCTGCTGCGGTGCATGATGCCTGTTTCATATTTAGAAGTAATTTATATCCTCAATATGTTTCCCATTATTTGCGGTCAAATTATTATCACAGGCAAATTGTTAAGTATGTGTCTGAAGGAAAAATATGTTCTATATCGGCCAAAGGTTTAGGTAATGCTATTATTCCTATTCCTACATATGAAGAACAAGTAAGAATAGCAACATTACTTAATAATTTTGAGGCACTGGTTAGTGATCTTTCGCAAGGTTTACCTGCAGAAATAACCGCCGTGCAAGAACAATACGAATATTATAGAAACAAATTATTGTCGTTTCCAAGAAACGAGAAAATAAGTGCATAATATGGGACAGTCATTAAACGAAATAGCACAAAAACTTCGAGATACCGATAAGAAGGTCCAGCTAATCTATGCCTTTAACGGTGTCGGTAAAACACGTTTGTCTCGCGAATTCAAGGAACTGATTTCTCCAAAGAATCCGGATGATGAATTGGAGGATACGAAAATAAAAATTTTGTATTATAACGCTTTTACGGAAGATTTGTTCTATTGGGTTAATGACGATTCTAAAAAACTCAAAATACAGTCAAACGGTTTTACTGACTGGATTCTTAAGGAGCAAGGGCAGGAAAGAAACATTGTAACTCATTTCCAGCATTACACCAATGACAAACTGACACCACGTTTTAATGAGGAATATATAGCCAAAGACACAAATGGCAAAGATATAACTATCAAGGCTTATTCCGAAATTGTTTTCTCGGTAGAAAGCGGTGATGATGAGAAGAGAGAGAATATAAAAATATCAAAGGGAGAAGAGAGTTGCCTGATTTGGTGTGTTTTCTACAGTATGCTTAGGCAAATTGTAGAAATTCTGAATATATCGGAACCAGATGAACGAGAAACCGAGCAATTCAATGACCTGAAATATGTTTTTATTGATGACCCTGTAAGTTCATTGGATGAAAATCACCTGATAGAATTGGCAGTGAATATTGCAGAATTGATAAAGTCAAGTCAATCAGAGTTGAAGTTCATCATTACTACACATAATCCGTTGTTTTATAATGTGCTGTACAATGAATTTAATAATGCTGATAAACGTTATGGCTATAAACCTAAGCACTCCATAAAACGTAGGCTTGAGAAGAAGAATGACGGGACATATGTTCTCGTGGAACAAACGGCTGATTCGCCGTTCTCCTATCATCTATTTCTGTTGACAGAACTTGAAAAGGCTATAAAGTCGGGTGAAATCAAGAAATATCACTATAATTTTCTGCGTCAAATATTGGAGAAGACTTCCACTTTTCTTGGATATACGGGTTGGAAAGAACTCTTGCCTCATGATGCGCAAGAGGCATACTATAACCGTATCATAAATCTATGTAGTCATGGAAAACATTCAGGTGAAGAGACTTCGTTGATTGATGATAACGATAAAAGGGTTTTAATCTATTTAGTGGATAGCATTAGAACGATGTGTCATTTCAGAGACGAACAAACCAAAGACATAAATGAAGATGAAACAATATAATACCATAGCAGAATCAAACAATTTTATAGTCCTTGATGACTATACCAAGTATAATGAACTTCACGAACCGTCGGTTACATATCAATCGGAGGCAAGTCTTGAACGGGAGTTTATTCAAGATTTAGTAAGTCAAGGCTATGAATATCGTCCTGATATTTCGTCGTCCGAATCATTATTGGCCAATGCCCGAGTACGGATTCAAGAACTGAATGATATGGAGTTTTCTGATAAGGAATGGTTACGGTTTGTTGAAGAATATTTGGATAAGCCGGGAGATTCGTTGGTGGATAAAACCCGAAAGATTCACGATAATCATATCTATGATTTTGTTTTTGATGATGGGCATATAAAAAACATCTATATTGCAGACAAGCAAAATATAGCCCGAAACAAGGTAGAGGTAATCAATCAATTTGAACAGACCGGAACACAGGCTAATCGGTATGATGTGACGATATTGGTCAATGGTCTGCCATTGGTACAGGTCGAGTTGAAAAAACGTGGCGTCGCTATCCGCGAAGCATTCAATCAGGTACATAGATATTCCAAAGAGAGTTTTAATAACGAAAATTCGCTGTTCAAATTTATTCAGGTGTTTGTCATATCGAATGGTACGGATAGCCGTTATTTTGCCAATACGGTGGAGCGGAACAAGAACAGCTTTGACTTTACGATGAACTGGGCAAGGGCAAATAATGCACCGATAAAAGATTTAAAAGATTTTACAGAAACTTTTTTCCAGAAAAATACATTGCTGAATGTGATTTTTACCTATTCGGTGTTTGATGTAAACAATACCTTGCTAATAATGCGCCCCTATCAGATTGCAGCGACAGAACGGATGCTGTGGAAAATAAAGAGTGCATATCAGGTAAAGAAATGGGCTACAACAGAAGGTGGCGGATATGTGTGGCACACAACAGGCTCAGGAAAAACGCTTACCAGTTTCAAGGCTGCACGATTGGCGACACAATTGGATTTTGTTGACAAAGTATTCTTCGTTGTTGACCGTAAGGATTTGGACTATCAGACAATGAAGGAGTACCAGCGGTTTTCGCCCGACAGTGTGAACGGATCGGAAAGTACGGCAGGATTGAAACGGAATATCGAAAAAGACGACAACAAGATTATCGTCACCACTATTCAGAAGTTGAATAATCTGATGAAGAGTGAGGATAATTTGCCGGTTTATCAAAAGCAGGTTGTTTTCATTTTCGATGAATGTCATCGCTCCCAATTCGGCGAGGCGCAAAAGCAGTTGAAGAAAAAATTCAAAAAGTATTATCAGTTCGGATTTACCGGTACGCCCATATTTCCGGATAATGCTCTTGGAGCGGAAACCACGGCAAGTGTGTTTGGCAGAGAATTACATTCATACGTGATAACTGATGCTATCCGCGATGAAAAAGTTCTGAAATTCAAGGTCGATTATAATGATGTACGTCCTCGGTTTAAGGCTATTGAGACAGAGGTTGACGAGCAGAAATTAAGCGCTGCTGAAAATAAACAAGCATTACTTCATCCTGCCCGTATCAATGAGATTTCACAATATATTCTACAGAATTTTAAGATTAAGACACATCGTAATCAAGGAGACAAAAAAGGTTTCAATGCCATGTTTGCCGTTAGCAGTGTCGATGCTGCCAAATGCTATTATGATGAATTGAATCGATTGCAGAAAGACTCTGAAAGACCTCTTAAGATAGCAACGATATTTTCTTTTGCGGCAAACGAAGAACAAAGTGCAAAAGGCGATATTCCGGACGAGAATTTTGAACCTTCTGCAATGGATGTCAGTGCCAAAGAGTTCTTAGCAAAAGCCATTGATGATTACAATGCCATGTTTGGCACTAATTATAGTGTTGACAGCAAAGAGTTTCAAAATTATTACAGAGACCTTGCTAAGAGAGTGAAAAACAAAGAAGTAGATTTGGTGATTGTAGTGGGTATGTTTCTGACAGGATTTGATGCTCCTACGATGAATACATTGTTTGTAGACAAGAACCTGCGTTTTCACGGGTTGATACAGGCGTTTTCACGCACAAACCGGATTTACGATTCAACCAAGACTTTTGGCAATATAGTAACTTTCAGAGATCTTGAACAGCATACCATTGATGCTATAACTTTATTCGGGGATAAGAATACTGCAAATTTTGTCCTGGAAAAGAGTTATAGGGAGTATTTGGAGGGCTTTAAAGACTTCGCTTCAGGAGAGGCTAAGAAAGGTTATGTTGAAATTGTAAAGGAGTTGGATGACAGATTCCCTGATGTAGATAAGATTGTTACAGAACAAGAGAAAAAAGACTTTGTCAAACTATTTGGAGAATACCTGCGTGTAGAAAATATTTTGCAAAATTATGATGAATTTACCGCACTTAAAGCATTCCAAACATTAGATGTCAACAAGTCGGAAGCAATTGAGACATTTAAGGACGAGTATTTTGTTTCGGATGAAGATATTGCCGAGATGCAAAAAATGGAGATTCCATCAGATAGAATGATCCAAGATTACAAATCGACATATAACGACATAAGGGATTGGTTGAGAAGAGAAAAAGATGGAAAACAGCCTGAAAACTCGAAATTAAATTGGGATGACATAGTTTTTGAGGTTGATTTGCTCAAATCGCAAGAAATAGATTTGGATTATATTCTTGAATTGATATTTGAGAAGAAGAAAAAGAAGATGGATAAATCTTCATTGACAGAGGAAATCCGTAGAGTTATCAGGTCAAGTGTAGAAAACAGAGCCAAAGAGGGTCTGATTGTTGATTTTATCAACAACACAAATTTGGATGTTTTTACAGATAGAACGGATGTGATAAAGGCATTCTATGAATATGCACAAGCCGAATTGAAAAAAGAGGCTACCGCTTTGATTGCAGGTGAAAATCTGAATGAGAAAGAAGCCAAACATTATATTGAACTCTCTTTGAAACGTAAATTTGCAAGTGAAAACGGGACAGACTTTAATAACATATTGCCTAAAATGAGTCCTCTTAATCCGCAATATTTAACGAAGAAGCAGACGGTTTTTCAAAAAATTGTTACCTTTATCGAGAAGTTCAAAGGTGTAGGGGAACAATTATAAGTTATTGATTAGTATATATATAATATATATTATGGATACATTATTTAAAATAACTGCGGTTCTTGGTGCATTAGCCTGGATGCCACAAATTATTAAATGGATTGTGAGTTGGCTTAGGAAACCCAAACTTAATATTATTTGCGATAATGAAGCCCAAGTTGGTTATATCGCATTTGGCTCCGTTCTAAATGTGAATTTATCATTCATTTCAAAGCATAAATCTTCCTTGGTAGAGAATATGGAGTTAATAATCAAGGATAATAATAATTCTACGTATAATCTTAATTGGGCTTGGTATGGAGAAACCTATTATGAGCTAAAAGCACCATTTGCATCTGCAACGATGGGTAAACAGCAGAAAGCTATAGCTTTTGTTTCATATAGGGATGCGTTGGTTGAAAAACTTGTAGGATTCCACTCGGTATATTTTAGAGAGAAGAAAAAAGAGTTGATCAATAAAATTAATCAGCTGATTGAAAATCAAAAATATACAGGAAATATAAATGTGGATACTATAAAACAATCAAGTGAATACATCGATTTAATGCGATTGTGTGATGACTCTATAATATGGAAGAAAGGAAGTTATACGGCATCATGCAAAGTTTATATAGCAGGCAATAAGTCTCCATTTATCTATAATTTTAAGTTTTCACTAACTGAAACAGATATTAGTAACTTAAAGAGTAACATTAAATTAGCGAAACTTATTATTGAGAAGTCTTATTTCCCTGATGAGAATAAAATTGAGGACAATTGGTTATGGGCAAGTCCTACAATAGAAAAGTTATAAGTATATATACTGAATTTACCGCATTTATGAGACGAATTAAAATATTCATAAGCAGTGTACAGAGTGAGTTCTCGAAAGAGCGAGCTATGCTTTGTCATTATATCCGAACAGATGTATTGTTGGGGAAATTTTTTGAACCTTTCATTTTTGAGGAGGTTCCAGCGAATGAGTATCCGATAAGTCATGTATATTTGAATGAGGTGAAACTATGTGATATATACTTGGGCTTGTATGGTAATTTGTACGGATATGAAGATGCAGAGGGTGTTTCACCGACAGAACGAGAATACGATTTAGCTGCGGAATTACATAAGAGCCGTTTAATCTATATCAAGAGCATTAATGAAGACGATAGGCATCCAAAAGAGACTGCTCTGATAAAGAAAGTGGAGCGTGATATTGTTCGCAAGACATTCGTGGATTTAGAAGGATTACGTACATCTGTATATGCATCATTGATTCGTTATCTTGAGGAAAAAGAATATATAAGATGGCGACCGTTCGATGCCTCATACGACAATGGAGCTACACTTGATGATTTGGATGAGGATAAAATACGTAGTTTTCTTCAAGTTGCCCGTTCAAAACGAAATTTTCCACTTTCGGTAGATACTCCCATAAAAGAGTTGCTTACTCATTTGGATTTGATTGATGAAAACGATAGGATTGCCAATGCTGCAATTCTGCTTTTCGGCAAGAAACCTCAGAAATATTTCATACCTTCAGAAGTTAAATGCGTTCAGTTTTATGGTAATGTGGTGAGAAAGCCTATGCCAGCATATCAGATTTATCGTGGAGATGTATTTGAATTGGTGGATCAATCAACGAGTTTTGTAATGAGTCGTGTGAATAATTGGGTGGGTACTCGTGATGAAGGAGAAACAGCATCTGTTCCAACTCATCCTGAATTGCCTATTGATGCAGTTAAAGAAGCGATTGTCAATGCCATTTGTCATAGAGATTATACGAGTAATGCAAGTGTTCAGGTGATGCTATTCCGGAATAGGCTGGAGATTTGGAATCCAGGACAACTACCGTATGGACTCACGGTGCAGAAACTTCAAGGACCTCATAAGTCTCTGCCGACTAATCCATTGATAGCCGATCCGATGTATTGGAAGGGGTATATCGAGAAGGTTGGTACTGGTACAGAAGATATTATTGAGAAATGTCGCGATTATGGGTTGAAGACACCGGAGTTTTACCAGGAGGAAGATTTCAGAGTAGTCATTTGGAGGACAGAAGAGCAAAGCGATCCAAAGCGATCCAAAGATGATCCAAAGATGATCCAAAGTGATCCAAAAGAAGTCGAAGACCTTATTGGACTGATAAAGAATAATCCTTCTATATCAAGGGCAGAACTTGCAAGAAGGCTTGATTTAAGTGAACGGCAAGTTCGTAAGATAATGGGGCAATTACGAGCAGATGAAAGGCTGACTAGAAAGGGAGGTAAAATAGGAGAATGGATAATAACTGATAAATAAGATAAAATAGCCAATCTCTTTGCCCTTTATATCAAAATACAATTTAAGGGACATTGTCTCGGATATGTGAATGGAACTACCGTACTTCACCTTAATAAAAAAGCATTGCCCGAATTTGAAATCAGAATACCCTCCGAATATGAGGCAAGAACGATGAACGCCACCTTTGCCATTTTGAGCAAATGGCAAAGGTGTTACAAGAAAATGACAGGCTTATTTGCCTTCGTGACACACTTCTTCCGAAACTAATGTAGGGCAAGCTGAAAATCAAAGAGATAGAAGCTAAACTAGGTGGTCAAACCAACTGCTAAATTCTCATTTATCTTTTTTTCCGCCTCCAGATTACCACTAAAACCAATAGTATCCCAACGATCAGCATCCCGGTAAATACAGGTTTCAGACCGATTAAGGTATTCCGGTTTTCTTGCGCCGGCTGATAAGAAACCTCTTTTTTCAACACCACCGCATTCTGCCTATGTTCGGTTTGCACTTCCCGGGTCCTGTCCAATTGTTTCTGATATACTTCACGGCCATTTTCAGATATATGAGAAATTACAAATTTCTGCAATTTCTGATTATCGCATACAAATCCGGAACAGGCCGGTCCATGCTCACTGATAAACCGGACATGCAAGCCGGATATTTCCCTCAATTGCTCCTCCGTTGCTTTCCAGTATCCTTTCCGTGCTGTTTCTAACATCACTGCTGTAATCTCCTGCAACGCAGCCGGATTTTCCGCTTCAAAAAAACGGTGTATCCCCAGATTGAACTCATCTTTTACATACACTTGATAGATACGATCCCAAATATCGTTTCCTATCACCGAAGGCTTCATCACATTCCATCCGAAAGTATTCCGGATCGTTTCACCAAAAAGAGCGGCCGACGAAGCTCCTCCTTTCATTTTTTCACGAATATACTCAGGATTAAAAAGAGTAGTACGTCCTTCTACCCCTATCGCCTCTTTCAGGTCCTGCACGCGCATGTGGTTCCTGTTCCGGTAGTCACTCAAATAAGTTTCCGGATCCTTACCCGTAATCTGCCTTATCGTAAGATTCAGACCACCCATAAACTCATAAACATGATCCAAACTCAAAGCTCCCCATGTATTACTCTGACGGGGTTGAACAACCACATCCGCATCATGTAGAGCCGCTTCAAAAACTTCTTTACCATACTTACCCCAGGCTTTACCGTCACTGTACATCATCCCCATATTCACTAGATAACGGGCAGCAATCTCGGATTCCTTTTCCCAGGCATCTCCTTTTTCCACCAATCCTGTGATTCCCGTTCCATAACCGGCTCCACCGAAAACACGTACTGTCGACAGTTCACGGGCTTCTTTCGGAGAGAAACCTTTTTCCAACAAAATTCTTTCTGATTCTACCGTTCCTTCCGACACATAATTCCCGCAAGTGTCATTTTCCGACTGAGCCACCATTTTCACAGCCTTAGTCAATAATTCCAAACGGGAAGCAGCCACATCACGTAATTGTCCGGAGGTCTGAACCACAACGTCTATCCTCGGCCGACCCAGTTCAGCCGATGGAATCAAACGCAGATCTGTCACACGATTCATTCCGTCACGAACAGGGGCAACCCCCAACATATACAAAGCCTGAGCCAAAGTCGCTCCCTCAGTTTCGATAAACTCCCCCGCCCAAAAAGTGTAACTGACTTTACGCGGATATTCACCATGCTTACGATAATACCGGTCGAGCGTGGACTTGGCCAACGCCTTCCCTTCGTCCCAGGCCCTCACACCAGGTGTTGCTTCGGCATTAATACCGAAGAGATTACGCCCGGTCGGCAGTGTATTCGGATTACGCACAGCATCTCCTCCCGGCGACGGAGCTATAAATCCACCGTTCAACGCATTCAATAACGAACGCATTTCCCGTTCCGGAGACTCACGCAATTCCTGTACATACTGTTGTATATTTTCAGCTGTCCGCTCAATCTCCCCAACCGCCTGTGCAAATTCTTTTTCTTCCGCCGGAACTTCCGGCATCTCCGCTTTTTTCCCTTCCGCTTCCGCCTTCTTCCGGGCTTCAATCCTTTTTTTCACCCAATCCGGCATCTTACCGACTTTCGGAATTCCGGCCGGCATTTTCATTCCTCCCTCACTTTTTTTCACGCCTTCGGAAATATTATTACCTGCTTCCGAAGCCATCGCCATCATCTCACTCATCGACAATTGCCGCGGACTTACAGCCATTTCCGTCGCTTTCGCCCGCATCACATCTTCCATATTCACCCCCAACTCCCCGAGCGACAAATTGCTGCCAGTCCGTAGTGCCTTTCTCACCAACTGACGGGAATCTGACAAATAGTGTCTGGATATAAACACATTATCATTATATTGTTCCGGTGTAATTTTCCCTTTCTGCCGGTCAAGCCGGGCCAGACTATAGGCCAGCGGCTCGGCACTCATGGCAACGACAGTCTCCTCCATTTCTTTCCCGGCATACACTTGCCCCATTGTATAAAGCTTGCCCGTCATCTTTTCATTGGCAATTTCTTCGGCAAAACTCTCTACCTGCCGAATCTCCTGCTCTGTACTCGGTATAGTAATCACACTATCCAGCTGCAAATCATGATGTAATCCCAATGCAACCACCTTCCGCTTAATCTGCAATGCCACCTCCTGTCGTTGTACTTCCGAAGTCCGGTCGTAACGAGCAATCAAGTCGAAAAGTTCTTCATACTGTCCGCGTGTACGGCTCTCCATAAACGGAGGTGTCAGATAAGACACCAGTGAAGCATACGTCCTTCGCCTGGCTACGATCCCTTCACCCACATTTGCAATGGTATAATAATAAAAATGCGGTAAAGTTCCTACCATCCGGTCTGACCAGTCCTCCCGCGACAGAGCGGCCTGCTTACCCGGCGTAAATTCCAGGCTACCATGCGTTCCGAAATGGATTAAGGCATCCGCTTTAAATCCGTTCTGAATCCAAAGGTAAGGAGCCATATAAGCATGAGGTGGTGCCACCTTTGCACCATGTACAATCTTAAACTCATCATCCCCGGATGCCGCAGGTGGTTGTGGCATTAAAACCACATTTCCAAAATGCAGACAAGCAAACGCCAAAGCCGGTTCACCATCTTGTTCCCCAACCATATAACTACCGGGAGCCTCTCCATAACGCTCCACCACCTCCGCATATTTTTCCGGAGTCAACACCTTTTGCACCCACGCTTCATAATCCGATTTTTTTATCCACTCAGGATGTCCCGTCGCCATAAACTCCGCAATCCGTCCCTTCGCATAACTACCGAAAACACTACCTTCCCGTTGGAGCATCGCCTCGAATTCCTTTTCCGTTTCCGGAATACCCTCTACTGTATAACCTTCCGCTTTCAACCGTTTCAGCAATTCATACAACGAAGGTGCCACTTCCAACCCTGCTGCTGTCAGAGCACTCTGTCCCGGTCCCTTCAGATAAACAACAGCAATACGTTTATCCCGGTTTGGCATCCGCTGTAATTTCACCTGCCGGCAAATTGCTTCTACCAAATCATCTACCCGGTCATCCACCGGCACAAACTGATAATATCCGTTTTCATCGGCATCCTGAACCGACAATACCTCCGGACGCCCTCCTCCGTCAATTTCCGGCAGCACGACACTAGCCGAAAGATAACTACCTGTCAACCCACGCGGATCAGCTTCCCACTCCTGCCGTTTTTGCAGCAAAGTCAATGGACAAAACAAAGGGATATTCCGCTCCTCAAGCCACTTCACTGCCCGATCGCCTCCCAAACGTCCCATCGGCAAATAAATCACGGCATCCGGTGATACTTCTTTCAACATTTCCAACCGTTTCCGCGCCGCATGAATCGGATAAACGTTCATTCCGGCACGCTCCAAACGGCGAATCAAGGTATCTACATTTGCCCGGTTACCGCTCAAAGGTGAAGTCATCCCGGAAACAAGAGCTACGGAAGGCGCTCCTTCCTTGTAAAAACCATGCTCGCGACAATAGCTCTTGTACCCGTTCAAGTCCGTGAAAAAATTTTCCTCACCCAAATGCCAGTAATAATCAGAAGGCAAATGCACCGGTCTGTCTACTGCCGGCGCAAACCACTTCCGCCGGTCCAATGCCGTCCGGCAGAAACCCAGTAAATTCTTATAATTCGTTTTATTTCCATTCCCGTAATAATCACCGATCAACTCCTGCTGTAAACTATCTACATGATGGTTTGCAATAACTCCCGATGGAAAAATCAGCGTATAAACCGCCGTTCCCTTAGCTCCCGCCGCCTCAATATCCGCCGCCTGATCACCATTCAGCCGCAAACCCGGTCCGAAAAACAAAGCTACATCATAGCGGCCTATTTTTGCGGCCTCCTCTACTGTCAGCACATCCACCCGTACCCACCGGCTTTCGTTCGCCAATGCAATACTCGATGCCTGATAAGCGGGGAAATTAACCAGGGCCACCCGTGTCGGCGAAACATAGCGGATATAGACCGCCCACAAACAACACAATACGACAACCCCGGCAACCACCCGCCACACCGTTCTACGATGCTTATATATCCCTGACTTTAAACTCATAACACACTACATTTATAAATTAAGAGTATCCCCGATAAATCATCTCTACCGGGGACTAATCATACTACTATCTAATAACCACTTTAACGTGCAGGATAAACAAATTCAAAAATAATCTGACTACTTCCGTAAGAACGCATAATCAGTTTTGCTTTCGTTGTTCCGTCGGCACACAGGATACCGAATACATTGTTATTGTACTCATATCCCCCTCCCATACCTGCTACATAAAACCACGTTCCTTCCACCTCATGGCATACAAAAGCCGGATTGATGGCTGTTTCTATCTCTTTCTGCGAAGACATCGGACTATTCTGTATGGTAGCTGTTTTATCCTCCTGATACCCGCTGGTCGGCAGATTAGGCACATCGTCGAACTCCGTTTTATTCATGTCCAAGGCTCCGCCTTTACCTTTACAACCTTCCCCGCTGTTCGTCCGGATATAATTCCGGTCAAAAGCGATATCCCACTCCAAACTTTCAGCAGCTTCCTCGTCTGTCATATCAACAAGCTCTCCCTTAGCAAAAGAATAATAATGCCACCGGTGGCCGCCCATATAATTGCTTACCACCGTATCTTTCGTCACGCCTGCCGGAGCGGGCTCTTCCGGTTGTTCCGGCTCTTTCGGCTGTTCGATATCGGCATCCTGCTCTCCGTCATAAATATAACGGAAAGTTATATGTCCACTGTTTCCCATTTGATCTTTGTAGGTATCGAAAATCACCTTAGCACAATTTTGTCCGTCTGCCGACCGGAAAATGAAAACATGATGGTTATAATACCAGACGCCTTCCATATATTTATACCATGCCCAACTATTAGATCCCTCACACTCTATCTCCGGATTATAAGAATCCTTACCATTCTTTCCCATCGTAGTCATAATACTCAAAGAATCGTCTACTGTAAAAGCTGCATTTTTGTCAACAGTAACAGCATCAAAACCGGTTTCTTCAGAATCGATACATCCACCTTTACCTTTACCTGAAGTCCCGCTGTTCGTTTTCACATAATAACGGTTGAAAGCTACATCCCAATCCAAACTTTCATTAGGTTTTGCCGGAGTTTCTATAAAATCCCCTTTTTTAAAAGAGAAATATTTCCATCCGCTTGCATAATCATTGGAAAAAAAAGTACGGGTTCTTTCACCCTCAGTCGTTTCGCCGCCCGGTAATGTTTTTTTCTCATCATCATCGCAAGCGACAGCAGCCAACGCCAATACAACGCAGGCCCATTTCATCAAATTCAGTCTTAAGTTCATGCTCTTCAATTTTATTGATTAATTAGAAAACTATTTATCAAAAACGCAATATCAACGAACCGAAGAACCGCCGCCCCGGGTCGTAAATAATACTCGTATCGACGAAATCGAACAGATTATCGACACCACCGGTCACCGACAGGCGCATATATTTCCATGTCCAGGGTGTATATTGCGCCGTCAGTTTCCACATCGTATAACCCGGTTTGGTCCGGGTGGTAATCACCTCCACTTCCTGCCCGGAATCATCTGTTTCTGTCCGTCTGCTCTTGGAGATTCGTTTCGAATCCCAGCGTCCGGACAAGGTTACAGCCCCTTCGTGTTTTAACAATTTACCATGCAGCGAAGCACTCCAATTCATCGCATGTTTCGAGTTACCGGACAATTGCAATCCAGTCTCCTTATTCAAAGCATCACAGAAAGCATAGGATGTCCGTAAAAGCAATGCCGATACCGGATAATACGTTGCTGTAGCCTCCGCCCCCCGGATACGCACCCCCTTGACATTTTCATAACGAAGCTCTGTCCCCAATTCTCCCGGCTTCGGATCCTCTATATCCACATTATAGCTATTGATCTTATTGTCCACCGTATTTTGATACAACTCAGCCGTCAACATCAACCGTCCCTGCCAGGTATATTCACCGGAAACCGAAAAATAATCGGAATGTTCCGCTTTCAGATCGGGATTCCCGATATTATGCGACACGCTTCCCATATTAAAATCCGAATACAACTCTGTCAGGCCCGGAGTCTTGAATCCCCGGCTGTATCCTGCCCGGATCTTGAAATTACCCGGAGAATACATCAGATTTATTTTCGGTGTAAAGGCACTCCCGAATTCAGAATTGTGCGTATAGCGGAATCCGCCAATCACCTCCAGCCGATCGGTAATCATCCAGTCGGCTTGCGCAAACAGGTTGGCATCGTCCATATCCCGGATCGTTTTTTCTTTACCGTACTGCATTTTATTATAGTTCTTCGTCCCGTTCCATTCGAACCCCTTAACGATCACCAAATTGTCCCAGGGCTTAAATTCATCCACCAAACGGATAGTCTGCTCGTGTGACCAGGCGTTCGTGCTATCCGGAAGATACAGAAAATCATATACTGTCTTACGTGTATAAAAATCTCCTGCATAAGTACCGTACAGCTTATAGCGGTCATTAAAAGCATGTTCGGCGTTCACCTGCAATGTCTTGGTCAGACTACGATAATGTGTCGGCGCAGTACTTTCCCAGGGATTTTCCACTTCCCCCCAATACAACGAGCCTTTCACCGTGATGCGGGAATACTGGTTATTCCAACCCAATTTCTCTTCGATGGCCATATGGTGAGAAGGATTTTCTGTAAAAGATTCCGGAGTTTCCGGTGTCAGGTCATATCCATCCGAAGAAGTACGATTGAAAAGTGTCTGAGCGTAAAATCCTTTGTATTTCATCCCCACTCCGGCATCTAATTGCAAATCGTTGTACTTTCCATAGCGCACCTTCGCCCAGCCTTCCAGCGGACGTTTCGGTATATCCGTGATGATATTGATAACCATCCCCATCGCGCTCGATCCATACAAGGCCGAAGCAGCTCCCTTCAATACCTCGATTTTTTTGATATTGGCAGTCGTCAACCGGTCGAAATCGATCGGTCCGCCCGGTGTCGTCGACAAACGTTCTCCGTCTACCAGGATCAAAATATAACTGTTTTCCAACCCCTGTACCTGAATATTATTTCCACGAGGATCGGTATTAAAACGCAAACCGGGAATATTATACTCCAACACATCGATCATACTCTCGAAATCGTTCCGTTGCAATACTTCTGATGGCACAATCCGTGTCATTACCGGCGTTTCAGCCACTGTTTTTTCCGTTCGCGTACCCGTTACCGTCACCTCATCCAGGTTCAGCAGGCTTTTCTTCAGCCGAACGACCAGATTCCCGGTGACATCCGATTCCAATACCAGTGTCTTCGTCTCGTATCCCACAGAACGCACTGTTAATTCAGCAGGCTGATTCACAGGCACTTCTACCTTGAAATAACCCTTCATGTCACACACCGTTCCCCAGCCCAAACCAGTTACACTAATCGTCGCCAGCGGAATCCCATCACCGGTATTTTCATCAACCACCTGTCCGGACACCTTTGTCATCCGAACCGCACTCTCCGGGATCTCCGGTGCTACGGACTGCTGCCCGAATAGCGGAATCCCCCACAGCATAAGCACACAGCCTATGACCCACAAAAACTTCTTCATGTCTATTATTTTGTCGAATAAACACAACACCCATCAAGCAACGGGCATGTACTCTGCCCCCCTTGATTTGTATCCGTCATTGTTAATAAAAACAATAGCTGTTTATGTTCTTCATTCATTGTTCTTGATCCACGAAAACAATGAAGATTGTCCGATTCCGGCAGGTTTTCTGACTTTCTCCCTCTACCTCGCCTTCCCGGACAATATCCAGTGGCATAAGGTGATGTAGAATTTCCGACAATACGGAAAGAGATTACAGCAACGGGCATTGTTCCGGATTTTCACCGGATTCCCTCACATTTCATACAGAAAATATGAAATTCACCAAAATCGGTGCGAAGATATAATTATTTATAATAAATTTCTTGAAAAGATAAGTTAAAATTTAAAATTTATTCCGGTATATAGATGATTTCTCCATTTTCTAATTCGTAAGCAATCCCTATTTTCTTTCCCTTCTTTCCAACTTCTCCCTCACTGTCAGATGGTTTATACCGATTTATTTTTTCCCCTTCTTTGATAATGATCTCCATATTTTCTTTTCCCGGATTTTTTACAATTGTAAAATCATCCTTCGAAAAAACCTCTGTCATATTAAACTTGGTGACCAAAGCCACCATCAGTGCTACAGCAAATACCATAGCGACATCGAACAGATTAGACAACATCCCCACAGGATCATGTTCCTCCCGATGATCAAAATGCCGGCGACTCATCGGATCTCCTCCTTTCCTGTCTGTTCCTCAAGCCTTCCGGCCAATCCCGCCAAAAAATCCAGATTCAACAGATCCCGGTCGATCCACCGTTGTTTCACTTGTAACAAAATATAACCTATCCCCCCCGAAAATAATCCGATAACAGTAGTTGCAAAAGCAACCTGCATATTATAAGCCATCGATGCCACATCCCCGGTGGAAAGCCCCACCAAGGCCGGGCCCATAGGGATTAAAGTACCCATCAATCCCAGAATCGGACCAAATTTCGTCAGATTTTTTGCCATATTCAAACGGGTACTTTCCTGTATTTCATATCCGCCGATCAGACGATCCCGGTGAATGGAAGTCATCCCGTCAGCCAACAACTTTCGGGCGGTAAAAACAAAAGGAGTCGGTTGCATTTTCCCCAAATCCGTCCGAAATCCATACACCTCCTCTTCAGTCATATTTTCCAACTTTTCATTCAAATCCCGTTCTGTTTTTTTACGTTCGAGATATTCCCCGTAAACTCCCCCCAAAAGAAACAAAGCCCGGATAAAAAAATATAACAAACCCACAATGACAGGTACCAACAAACCGTTAGAGATCCAAAACAATACATTCGAAATATTTTCCATGATTTAAAGATTTATATTCTGAATTTCATTTTTTTACACTTCCGCCATTTCCACAGGATAAAACCTCCGGAAATCAAAAACAACATTACTCCGGCAACTTCAAGCGTCTGCCTCCAATCCGCCGTCCGGATGGCAGGAACCACTTGTACCGAAGGATGAAAGACCGTACACACCACAATCCCTGCCAAAAGAAATAAAGCCAAAAGAACGGTCAATTCCAAACGCAGCTCCACCTCGGGCAACAACTTCTTTACTCCCCAGGTTCCCCCGCTCACTATACCCAAAATACAAACACCGAACAGACCTGTCCCTTGTCCGAAACTCAGGCCAGGGAACCAATAAAAAAAAGAGAAATGAAGATAAAATAAGACAGGGAAAATAATTACCGGTGGACTATACAATAGTATTTTTTCCCAAAACTTCAGAGCACCGCCGAACCGGTATTGCATAGCAACCCGGCATTGGAAAGCAGTCAATAAAAGATCCGCCATAGCCCACAGGGAAAGATCCAGTAAAGAATCATAATCAGAAATCCACCGGTCAAAGACAGGCTTTCCCAGTTCTATGACGCAATCATGGACTGAAACGATAAAAACCACACATATACAACCGAATATGAAAACCCACCGTTTCCCGGGCCACAAACTCATCACCCATACCGACTTTACCAGTGCCAATATTGCTAAAAGCAAGAGGATATGTTCCATGCAAAATTCAAAAACAATATAGCCGCATCAATTAAATCTTACAGACAAACTGACATAAAACGAACGACCGGGATTCAAAGTCGAGTAATTACTATTCCAGGGGCGGTCGTCGACTTTGTCGAAAAGATTTTCCACCCCGAACCCCGGTTCCAATACCACCGATTTCAAGTTAAAAGAATGCCGGGTATTCAGATCCCATTGTGAAAAACCGGGAGCAGGATCGTAATAATAGGTCTTAGAGTAGCGCCCTTCCTGAATACGACCGTTAAGGTTGACATTCAGATGATATAATCCCCAGCGGTGTCCCCAGCGGGCATTGGCCGTCCAGACATTTTTCACACTTTTATCGATCGGTTCCTGAGTTGTCTTATCTTCGGTATCCATAAAATGATAACTTCCCCCCACCGAAAAACCGGCTCCGGCATATACATTCAATACTGCTTTTACCCCTTTTACCTCAGCCCGGCTTATATTATCCCGCTGTTGGGCCTCATCGTGTTTACCATACCCCAACTGTTCGGCTATAGCCGGATCGATTCCCCGGTAGTTGATCATATCCCGGATTTTATTGATATATCCGGATACAGAAAACGAAATTCTATTGTGTACGTATTCTGCATTCAGCATAAAATAATCACTTTTCTCGGGTTTCAGGTTAAAATTAGGAATCGTCACCATATCCGTCGTTTTCGCCACATCCGTGGCATACAACTGGGATAAGGTAGGAGTCCGGAAACCGGAGGCATAAGATGCCCGGAAATTCAGGTCGCCCCACTTATAACTCAAGGCAACATTGGGAGTAGCATAATTTTTAAAAAATTCGTTATAGATATACCGCAACCCGACCACAGCCTGAAAATTCTTCCATAACCGGATCTCATCCTGCAGGAAAAGAGCCATCGTATACATATTTTCCCCATCCAGATCATCGGTAGCACTCATCAATGTCTCTTTCACATACTCCATACCCACAGAAAATTTTTGTGCCTGTCCGAGTTTAAAAATACCTTTTAACGAACCATTGTAATAATGTACTTTTTTCCGGGTATCTTTCCCCCGGGAAGCTTCTCCGGGCTTACTGACCGAGTCGTAACGCGAAGTGAAATTATCGGAATAAAAATCGGCATCGATATAAGCAGATTTATTGATCATATATTTAGCTCCTGCGCCATAAGTATACGTTTCATGCTCCATATTGTATTTATACACCGATGCCGGCCGATCGTTCTCCCAATTATAATACGTACCCCTTATCCCCAGGGTGAGACGATCGTTCACCGCATAGGTAAAACGTTGATTCACTGTATTGGAATAAAAGGCTGTCGAAGCTTCCTTATCCGTTGCCTTGTCTTTTTCCGGATTACGATATTTCCGTTTTGTCTCTTTATCCGTCGCATAAGCAGCCTCCAAAGCATTCAATTGCCATCCGTCGGCCTGCAAGCGTTGATAGGAGGTATACGAACCGAATTTACCCCGGTTAAAATCTGCATTCACAGCCTCCGAGAAACGCCCCTTACTCCCATAACGGGTATCACTGGAAACCTGCATCACATTCTTCGCATCGTCGGTAATAATATTGATCACCCCTCCTATCGCATCGCTTCCATAAAGCGCCGAGGCAGCACCGTTCAAAATCTCGACCCGCTTGATGTTAGCGACATTGATACGGGAAATCCGGTCATCCCCGGCCAGCCGGCGCCCATTTTCCAACACCAGTATATAATCGTCATTCAGGCCGTTCAAACTCATGGTTGTCCCCATACCGCTCGTCACAAAAGCAAACGAAGCATTCATCTTAGTCAATACTTCTTCCATGGTCGAGAGGTTGGCTTCCCGGATATCCTGAGCCGTAATAACCGATACCGGCACCGGGCTGTCTTTCATCCGCCGGTGTGTTCCCGTTCCGGTGACTACAACCTGACCGATATTGATGTAGCTGTTTTCCAATTGCACAACGACCTGGCTTTCCCCGCTCTTTACCGTAACCGATCTGGGAGCATAACTGACATGAGTCACCCGCAACTCATGGGTTCCTTCGGGCAGATTCCGAAGGACAAACTCTCCTTTAGCATTGGTCGAACAACCCGCAAGACTATGGTCTACCCGGATATTGGCACCATCTACCGGATTCCCGGATTCAACACTCACCACTTTACCGCTGATAGTCGTTTGCGACCATACCTGACCAATGACAAACAACAAAACGCTTGTCAGCGCACACCACTTTTTCATTAATCGATAGAAAATTAGACATTTAACGATCACATTTCTGACCCCGGGAATGCTTATTTTCTGTATAATTCCGGCAGGTTTCCTGACTTATCCCTGAAAAGCGACCTTCCCATCCTCCATTGGACAGTGGCATAAGAAACTTATCAATTACGGGATTCACAGTAGCGGGCACTATTCCGGATTCTCACCGGATTCCCTTTTATGTAACGGATGAAATCTATTACATCACCAAAATTGTGACAAAGGTAGAAAAAATTAAAAAATCTCCTGCAACAAACCGGGAAATTATTCAATGAACTACCGGGAAACGCCCAGAAAGCCTACGATTCAGGAACGACAGTCGAACCGAATCCGGTCTTGTTAAAAGCGAAACATCGGTAAAAAAGAGCCGTGCAGTGCAACACCTGATTTTTTAACGAACCATTGAAATATCAAAACAATCAACTATGTTTATAGTATTATGTGGAAAGAAAAATTGAATAAATAATGGGAACTATCGTTATCTTATTAGCAATGGGGATTCCATGCCCAGTTTTTTACTGCGGCGTCTTACCCCTAAAGGCAAACAATGGCTAAAGTCAAATCACATGATTTGAGTATTAAGTATGGAAACGTTCTCTTTTTGACGCTCAGGTAATTTATTTTTCTTCACGTACAAAAAGCCCATTCTGGAAGGAGGTGCTATCAAAACACGCAAAGAATCATTTCGCAAAATTTCAATCTTCTCCACAGTACGGTACTCGCTACGTTCCTCTCCGGGCTCTTGAGGTAAACGATCTCCTTCTATAATTAAATTACCATCCTTAATTTTCCAAGTCTTCAAATCCAAAATCTTTATACCAAGAGCCTTACACTTTCCTCCTTTCTTGAACTGAAAGCCCTTTAATTCTCCACTCATTCTATAGGTATGCGGATTATACCATTTCCCTATAATTTTCTTCTCTGGAGTTTCAGCATGGCTCCCTAAAGCCATGCTGATCAATAAACCTCCGATTAAACTTGCAATATACTTTTTATTCATCATCATTTTATTCTCTTATTTCAATTATCAAACCTAATTTTGCATCTTCTGCCCACAACCAATGCTTACGACCAACTTTTTTCACAATTTTAGCATCGTAATCTCCCGATTTTATTACCTCCTCTAATCCTATGGTACGAATATTCAACTGTATCTGATCTTCAGTCCCCTTTTTCCAATGACACATCAGACAAGTATCCTGTGTATCGGTCTGTATCCGGTAGAAATCGTTACCTATTGATTTCTGATGTCTGAATTTATCATATAAGAATGCAGGATCTGTCTGAACATAAGCCCCCATACTTGATTGGGACTCAAAGCTCACTTTTCCACCTTCATCACAGCACTCTACTTCGTCTTTACAGCTACATAAAACAATAAAGCAACTGCATAATAATATCATTATCCTTTTCATAAAATTCAATTTTTAGGTGTTACAACAAAAATTCTAGAAATATCTTCAACGCCTTTGTCTTTTGTAAAGATACGAACACTTAACTCATGCTCTCCGATTGTCGGGGTTACTCTATTTCCACTTACAATCTTTCCATCCAAACGCCATTCGATTTTTTCAATATCCGCCTGAATATTTCTTACTCTTAAAGCAATGCTTTCGCCCAAAACATAGCTGCTACGTATACCTGTTATCACAGCATAATCAGAGGTCAAGGCTTCTGTTCTGAATTCCTGCTCACGGAATTCGCCCTCTTCACCATTCCGAATAGCCGCCAAACGCACTGTATATTCCGTATCAGGTTGCAACGGACTCAACACATACCGAGCTGTTGCCACGGTCTCTTCATTAAAGTTCACATCACCTTTCTTTTTCCATTGCAGCTTCCAAGAATTAACACCCACTTCACGCGGCCAACGCAAGGTAGCATCCCGCTGTCCTGCATCAATCAACAAGGCATTTTCTCCGGCAACCAACAAAGCCGAAATCATCCAGTTTTGATCTACATCAGCAATCTCTCTTACGGAAAGCCATTCTCCCTGATATTTTACCAGACCACCAGTACTCGCCATCGGTCCTTTGTCCATGCCCAACAACAAATTTGTATTGTCTGCAAATTCAAAACCGATTTTCAATTCTTTCTCTGCAGAGAGAATTATATTTTCATCCATCAAATCAACAGACACCCAGCCACCTTCTGGAATTTCCTTGATTCCCTTTTTCAATATTTCGGTTCCATTTTCCCAAATATGGAGTGTACAAGCTCCCTCTCCCAACACATGAATCTCTGCCTTTGCCAAATTCATTCCTGCATACTCTTCCAACTGTACTCCGGACCAACTGGCAGCAGCAATAAAATTCTTCGGCAAATTCCAGAAACTGTGCACAGTCTCATTATGCAATCTCAACTCTGAAAACTGCTCCGCCTGCACTTCTGTCATAAGCAACTGAAAATCGCTGGACTCTTTCGTCACATTCAGGCGACGAGAATAATTACGGAAACCGCCTTTATTCACCAACACCATATATTCGCCCACTTCCACATCATTTTTAATGGCAAAATTACCGGCACCGTCTGTTTGCGTTTGAACAGAAACGGGAGCCTCACCCTCTTTGCCCATACGAATCCAAGTCATCGTAGCACCACCGACACCTGCACCGTTCTTGGTCAACACCTTACCGGTAATCTTCGTTGAGTTCACCACTTCCACATCAAAAGAAACGACACCTGCATTTTCCTGAATATTCAGCAAATTAACACCGGCTTTTTCCATAGGATTCCAGAACATCGTAGATGCCGGACTTGAATTTCTTGAAAATTCCGTTACCTGCCGAGCCCCCGGAAATGTAACGGTCGCCAATTCTGCTTCACTGGGATCACCACTAGTAATATTACCGGCAGCTCCTAAAATATAGCAACACGGATGATCCCGGAATGTATTTAATTTGTTTGTACGCCACAAATCAGCAATAGGTGTTCCGTTTATCATCTTAGAGCTACGGTCAATATGGTATACTATCATACCATGAGCCGGCAGATATTTATCCCATCCTTCCTGCTGGCGGTTTTCTATCAGGAAATATTCACCCTTTGTAGAAGGAGCAGATATTCTGTAACCTTTGTTTTCAGATATTTTACCCAAAGTATATTTCCCTTCTGTCTGTAATTCTTCCGGCTCAAGCCAACCTATAATCGCACGCTCTACAACCGTATAATAAGGAGGCGTACGTCCCTCGTTATTATAGCTACCTCCATCCATAATTGAAAAATGCTCATAAAGTGCAACACTCTCTCCTCCTACGACACCATCGGTATCGTAAAAGTCCGGCAAACCCAACACGTGCCCGAATTCATGACAAATGGTTCCGATACCAACCATCTCTTTACCGCTTGAATTCTTCAACTCGGACGAGCAGGCATAGGTATTCAATTCAACTCCATCAATCACATTTCCTGCCATCCCTTTCAACGTACCTTCATGCGCCCAGACTGCCTCTTCCGGTGCTCCGGCTGCAGCCTCATCATATCCTGCGTAGAATACGTATACATTATCTACAATTCCGTCATTATCCGAATCAAATTCCTTAAAATTCACCAATCCCTGTTCTGCAGCAATCTGACATGCATCTATAATCATTTGTCTTGCATTGGGTTCGTATGTTGCTGTTTTGTTTTCTCCATAAAAACCCATCTCTTTCGGAAGCAAAACCGGACCTACAACAACGAATTCCGGAGAAAACTTACCGCCGGAATTGTCTTTAAAATAATCGGCGGCACTGCCGGTAGCTCCATTCTCGCTATAACCGGGAGTATTCAACATATCCGAAAAACTTTCCTTAGGAGAAGATATAGAATAACGTACATCCTGAAATTCTGCCAATATAACCAAAGTCTTATGATTTCCATACGGATGAATACCGTTCATCACAGAATAATCCCCTCCACGAACATTCATCATTCCTTTTTGACGGGAAGTTGTAGCCATATTCATAGTCACCCCTTTAGAACGTACAGCCAGCATAGCTGTTTCCTCTCCGGTACGGTTTGAAGGATCGTGAGCCCTTACATTGGTATATACAAGCTTACCGTCTGACGCATACGAGGCATAGTAATAATAGCCATCTTTCTTGCGGGCAATCATATAACCGTCGCTAGTTGTCGTATAATGGAAAAACTCATCTCCATGCAATCTTACCGTCAAACGGGAACCGTCCGGCAACTCCACCTGCCGCGGAGTACGGTCTGCCTTTATACCCCAAGACATCTCCGGAGAAAAGCCCAATATCAAAGTCATACAGATTGATATGACCCACTGAAAAATATTTTTTTTCATAATCATTTTATTTTAAATCCTTTAAATCAACACAATTTCCTGCTTCCGCATCATTCAATAAATAACGGGCAAAATGATTCCATAATTTTTTCTCGTAAAAACGTTCATTCGCACCCGTATAGCCATGTTTGGCTCCCGGCAAAAGCACCATATCAAAATTCTTACCTGCCTTAATCAGGGCATCAGCAAAACGCATCAAATGTGCAGGATGTACATTGGCATCCTGATCTCCTGCCACCAATAGCAAATGCCCTTTCAAATTAGCCGCCAACTCCATATTAGTGGGCACTTTACAAGAATACTCATACACAATCGAATCCTGACCTCCTGCCGTTTTTACTTTTCGGCTTTTTTCCTTCACTCCGTGATAAATCTCCACCCAACCCCGATTGTAAATACGATTGTCGTGGTTGCCGGCACTGGCAACTGCTGCCGTATAAAAATCCGGATATTTGCACAAAGCTGCGGCAGCCATAAACCCACCTCCGGAATGTCCGAAAATACCCACTTTGGTAATATCTATAAAAGAATGGCGGGCTGCCAACTGTTCAATAGCACATTTATCATCCTCCAAAGCATAATCGCGCATATTGCCATAACCGTACCGATGGTATGCTTTCCCTCTCATCGGGCTTCCTCCCCGGTGTCCTACAGTTATCACGATAAAGCCCAGTTGCGCCAAACGGGTGTTATAGGCATCGTTCAAAGCAAAAGAAGTATTTACATATTCAAAATAGGGTCCCGGATAAACAGACGAAATAATCGGATAACAACGGGTGGAATCAAAATCAGCCGGTTTCCACATCACACCGTATAAATCTGTTATACCGTCAGCCGCTTTCACACAAAAACGCTCCGGTTTACGCCAACCCTCTTCTTGCACCCGACGCAAATCCACTTGCGCCAACTCCATCACTTCCTTTCCTTTCGCATTTTTCAATACGATACGGGGTTCCATATCCACTCTCGAATATTGGTCGATATAAAAACGACGGGATGGAGAAAAAATCACTGAATGCTGGGCATTCTCAGCAGACAATAAGGTTGTTCCCTCTTTATCCATATCAGCTTCATACAGCAGATAATAATAAGGATCGACATTTTTTTCCTTGCCATGACCATACAGCCACAACTTGCGGTTTATCGTATCAATCTCCACCACATGTCCGGCAACCCATGGACCGGAAGTAATAACATTTTTCAAATTTCCGTCCCCGTCATAATGGTAGTAATGTCCCCAGCCGGTCCGCTCTGAACGGAACAGAATATCTTTACCGTCATTCAAAATGATGGTGCTCTTCATGTGAACATCCCGATAAGGCCTGTCCTCCTCATGAATCAACTCACGAACTTCACCGGTTTCCATGTCTGCCACACAGACATCCACCTCATCCCAAGTACGTTTGGAACGCTCAAAATAAATCCGATTGCCCTTTTCTGACAATTTCAATACGGCAATATATTGGTCTTGCCACTTATCGGCCTTCATCTTGACCACCTTGCGAGTTTCCACATTGATACACCATAATTCATATTGACACAAATGCTTGTCTCCGGGCATTTCATACCGATAAGTAATCAAACTGGGACGCTTGCTTAAGGTATTGACCAGATACATATCCTCTACTTGACGGGTATCCCCTCTTACCAGATATATATACTTTGAATCTGCGCTCCAGCGGGCATTGGCTGAAACAGCCTGATTGGAAGGCTCTGCTTCATCATCGACAGCATAAGAATAATATCTCACACCATCCGTTGTCAGGCAGATTTCTGCCGTATCAACACCCATATCACCATTACCACGTATATACAAATTATGGTTACGGGCATAAAGTACATAACGGTCATCCGGCGACCACTTTAAATGCGAGTACATAATTCTGCCTTCCTCCTCCTCTTCCAAAGGCAACTGGCACATTTTACAGGAATAACGGTCGTATTTATATTCTCTCCCCTTGAAAGAAAATACTACATATCTTAAATCTTTGGATACATCCAGATCATAAAAATTCAAAGTTTTGCCATCCACCACCTCTTTCGTGTATTCACTCAAACCCATAGCCAACTTCTCTCTGTCAAACAGCAGCTCTTTCGACTTTTTTGAAGGATTCACCAAATAATATTCCCTGCCGTTCTCAGTTTGGAAATCAAACCAAAAGGCATCTGTACGATGAATGAATTTAGGATGAATAGATAAGCTGTTCTTGGTCATCTTTCCCCCCAAAGCAAATTCCCTGAATTTTTCTGCCAATTGATAATTTGCTTTATATTGGGCGTTGCCGATTCCGCAACAACCCAATATCAAACATAACACCCAAATAAATCTCATTTTCATATACAAACATATTAAAATAGTGAGCCTGAAGCCAAATTGCTACCACTATCATACTTAAAGATAACATCCACCACATCTCCGAAACCATGCTGTCTATACAACTCTCGTAGAGATGCAGCCTCGGGCTGTTCATAATTATAATTTACTTCATAGACTCTAAACTCTCCATTATCCAAAGCGACACCCAAATGACCGTTGATTTTTTCATTGTTGATATCCTTAGCGGTCATTGCTTTAACCTGTTTTCCTCCTAAATCCCCTAATTTAATTTGGATATCATTTGCATAATCATAAAGCCACAAATCACTTCCAGTTGCTATAACCAGATAATCCTTGTGCGGAAGCACAGCTATTTTTGAATCTGCTGCCACCATTTCCGGACGTTCTACTTCTGTAGGATAACATTGCTGCAACTGCAAAGACATCGTATTGCTATTCCACTCTACCAAAAAGTTATTCACCACACACTCACCAGTCACCCGATTTCTTAAAACAGCAATCCACCAAGGAGTCCGGCTACCATCTGTATCATAATGACAACACAGAACGTCATAATTTTTCAAACCGGATGAGCCTTTAAAATATTTATTATACCGACTAAGACTGGACTTTATTGCTATCGTTGACTTATAGCCGATATTGTGACGAATATCTATAAGAGGTTCATCTGTCTGTACAAAGGCATCATCTACGCATCCACAAAAATTATCCCGGCTGTCCAACATCAAAAAGAACTGACTACGAGCACCAACACCTTTATTAGCCGGATACAATGCCTTCATACGACTACCGCTGAATGCCGGCTGCACATCATAACGACCGGTATGCAGATCCGTTGCAACAGAACCCACACTCAAATAGCAATACCCATCTTGGTTCAACAGACATTTACACCCCCAGCTCAACGCTGCATCCACCGGTTTGAAATCCTCCGGAGCTGCTCCGGTAAATTCATTCTCTGCATAGCTAACTACAGAATAATCATCTCCGCGCAACTCCACATTCCGATCATCTTGAACCACCATAATCTCATCATTTACAAACTTATAACCAGGATAATAATGCTGTTTATAGGCAAAATTTTCCACCAATTTCCGAGGACCGTATCCCAAATTAGGCACAAAATCGATATACTCTCCCTCATACAAGATTGTATCTACGGCAATTTTATTTCCCTTCTCATCCAGAATATACTCACCATTTGCATCCTGTCTGTAAAAAGTATTCAAACGAGACCAAACCACAGATAATTGAGAACGGTCATTTTCTGCCCGGGAAAGAAGCAACCAACCCTTTACACCCGGATTTTCCACCTTGATATCAATACTATAAGGGAAACGGACTCCCGTCTTGTTATCCACGGCAACAAACAATAAAGTATGCCGTCCCTCTTTATTTGCAATGAATTTGTATTCACGTTCGTCCCACACCAATTCGTGATTCAGATACCATTCATAGCTCAAGTCATCGTAATCCTTCAATGTCATCTTCACCTCCGGACTCAGTATCAACGTTTCATCCTTAAACAAAGAATAATTTCTAACGACATTACGAACCTCAAAGTCATCCATCTTATTGGTGACATTGTAATTAAAGTCGTTCTTGTCTTCCAGACAGCCCGCCAACAAGAACAGCAACAAACAGCCTGTTATGTATTTTATCATTTTCATATTCTTCTATTTTTACAATTAGCCGGCAATCGGAACATACATCGGCTCATTATTCTCTTCATCCCAAAGAATCTCTCCGGTTTCATATTCATAATCTTCTAGGTACCGTTTCACACGCAAGGAATAGATGCGCAATACACTCAAATCCTTCCCGTCAAACGTCACTCCATCCTCCTGCAATGCCTGTAAGAAAATAGAGTATTTCTTTTCAGAATATTTTCCCAAATAATACTGCTCCGCAATATTAAAGAAATAATTCCCGTTATGTCCACCATTCAGCTCCGTCCACCAGGTCGGACGCACCAATCGGTCTGTAGCTGAAATAATATAACGTCTGTTTTCCATCAATCCCTCCTGAATCAATTCTGACGGTTTTAGTTTCAACACCAACAATCTGGAAGAATCCTGCAACTCGTCATAATTATACAGTTGAACGTAAAATGTATCAGTTTCGACACACTTATCAAATATACATTTCTCCGGCACACGATAATATTCCTGTGGCAGAGTTGTCAGTGACATATCGGCTTCCATCTCATACTCCATATCCTCTGTACTATATTTCCCCATACGTTTTACCGGAACAGGAATAGTCACAGTATCCTTATCATAAACTTTAAAGCTAAGAAACATCGTATCTTGCAACGCACTCTTTGTAAAACAAACATAAGTAACATCTGCCCGATATTCCTGTAACCCTACTTTATCACAAGATGCCAGACCAACCAGACATCCTAAAAGTAACAATATGCTATATTTCATTTTCATCTGCTTTTTAATTAAATATTTGTTTCATTTTCCGGTAAAGGAATAACATAATTCTCTTCTGTCGGGAAAACATTTCCTTCAATACCGAACATCTCTCTCGCCAAACGCTTATACATATAGAAAATCTGTCCCTCACCGATAAATTCCCGTCTGGCATCTTTCAACATTTCATACATCAAACCCTCAAAATCAACAATTCCTTCTTTCAAATCTGTTATAATCATATCGTCAGCCGGAACTCCTCTACCAATCTTCACATCACACAAATAATCCACGCCCTCTTTCAATTCCCCTCTTTCTCCCCTGATTTCCGCAGCTATATAGTACATTTCGCTCATTCTCACCAAAGGAATCAACGTATTAGCCACTTCACACTTGATACCACTAACCGTCTGTTCCTGATTTTTCCGTAAAGCAAATTCTTTTCCTTCATAATTATAGTCATACAGAAAGTTCTTAAAACGGTAGTCATAGCTTTCCAGGTGACTGTTTCCTGCCATATCATAGACCATATCCAATCCAGGATTAAAAAACTCCTCCACATTATATAACTCCAGCCAACTCATTTTTTTCGGATCAGACCAAGTGTTAATCCGTTTGTCCCAATCTGTCAATCTTGAAGCATACAATCCAAACAATACATCTGTACAACATTTCAAATCACCAAATTGCGACTGGTCTTGAAACTCAAAATATTTTTTCTTTTTCTGGTATTCAATCAAACCTTCTGCATACTGCAATGCTTCCGTTGTCTTGCCGGCATACATATATACACGAGCCAACATCGCCTGAATAGCATAATAATTCAAACGATAACCGCGTCCCTTAAAAAAACGATTCTCTCCGACACCTTTCTCTTCAAATCTGTTATTCAAATCCATTTTGATTGTAGAATCAAAACTCCATACCAGATTCTTTGCTTTTTCCAAATCCTGTATCATTAAATCCAAACACTCTTCTACCGTTTTTTTAGGAGAAGCAAACGACGGATATTCTGTCACATACGGAATATACGGTCTTTTCGGATTCATCTTAGGCGACGGAGCAAACAGACGTAACATATCAAACTGGATAAAAGCCCTCAAAGCCAAAGCCTCGCCCCAAATCAGATTTTTCTCCCGTTCTTTTTCTGAAAACTTTTCCGGAGTCGTCTGCTCTATGTTATTCAAAATGTTATTGCAATTCGCTACCAGATTATATGCCTTTGCCCAAACCGATTCAATTTCAGGCTTTAAGTATGTCTGATTCCAGGCATATTTGGACGCTCCATACTGCAAGTCACTCACAGTCGTTGTCGCATGCGTCCATGGTCCGTACATTTGCCCCATGGCATCAACGATTCCCCACGTTAAATGACGTCCGTAATAATCATACTCTGCCATTGATTTATAAACACCGTTCAAGGCATTACGGAATCCTTCACCGGAAGAAAACAAATCTTTTTCTCCAATCTGATCCTCCGGCGAAACATCCAACCAACTGTTACATCCTGTAAACATCAAGGATAATATCAATATCAATACTGTATATCGTTTCATAATATATTAGAAATTAGCTTTTAAAGAAAAATTTATCTGTTTGGCAAACGGATAACTCAATCCTCTTTCTTGACGGATTGTCGAGAAATTGGCAATATCGTTCGTACTTGCCTCTATACGCAACAAAGACATACCCAACTTACGGGATATTTTTTCAGGAAAATCATAGCTCAATGTCATTGCAGTCATGGTCAGAATATTATTATTCTGAATAAAGCGTGTACTAGGTAATGTAATCACACTGCGATCTTTGATATCTTTCAAGGGAGCAATATCCCCCGGTTTGTTCCAACGGTCTGTCAATACACGTCTGTCAACATTCATATTCTCAATATCCGCATTTTCCACATCATTCACCAAAGTCGTATTATAAGACTGGGCTCCCCACTCATACATAAACGAAGTAAAGAAAGACAGATTCTTCCAACTCAAGTTAAAACCAAAAGCACCTTGCGCTTTCGGCTCTGTATTACCGGCAATAATCTGCTGAGAAGCAGACCAGGCATAAGTCACAGAACCATCCCGATTCATATACATTTCCTTACCATTCATCGGATCGATACCCAAAGATTTCATTGCAAAAATAGATGTCAACGATCCTCCTTCTTCATATTTCGAAATCGGACGGGCATATTTCGGGTCGTTTACAGCCCAACCAATCTGAGAATTTTTTTCTGCATCAGCATAGTAATCATTCACTCTGTCATTATATGCTTTCTGAGAATCTGAAATCTTCAAGATTTTATTCTTATTGTGAGCCAAGTTACCCCAAATCATCAACTGCCAATCTTTTGTATTGATTGCATTGATACGCAACATCAACTCAACTCCTTTATTCTCTACCTCGCCCATATTATCCTTATAAGTTGAGAAACCGGAAGATGCCGGCAATGTAACATCTGTAATCAAATCGACAGTCTTCTGATGGTAATAGTTAGCTTCCAAATAAATAAGACGGTTAAACAACTCCAAATCCAATCCGACATTCAATTTATTGGTAGTTTCCCAAGTCAGGTCCGGATTTCCCAATGCTTTCAAAACAACACCATAACCGGTTGAATACCATGTTTTATCGCTGAATTTTGACTGATATATTGTTGTTGCACAATAAGGTGCAAAATTCACTTTACCAGTCTGACCATAAGAGGCTCTCAGCTTCATCATTGTGATCATTGCATTGTTCTCAAGGAAAGGATAGTTATGGATATTCACACCCAAGCCGGCACTCCAGAAAGGAGCCCATTTCTGATTGGAACCAAATTCAGATGAACCATCAAAGCGAGCCGCAGCATCCAACAGATAAATATTATTGAATGTATAGTTCAAACTTGCCACACCACTAAACATACGGCTCAAACTTTCAGATTTTGTACTGGAATAAACTTCAGCTGCATAGTTCGGAGAATGCAGTTCGCCGGATGGAAATCCGCGATAATGGGTGTTATAACTCTGACTTTGTGCTGACAAAACATTGATACCTACAGCAAAGTTGATATTATGTTTTTGCATAGCCCGCTGGAAATAAACAAAAGCATTTGCATCCCAACGCACTTTATCTCCCATAGTCAAATAAAGGTCACCCACCAAATGCTGGTCTTCCTTGGCAGCATCCTTCACTGATACCTGTGCAGAAAGCGGGTCAATAAACCGTTCTCGTTTAGGACTTTGTTTTGTAACACTAAACTGACCTTTAATTGTCAGATAATCCGTTACATACCAATTCAAACGCAAATTGTTTACAAACTCGTCATATTTATTGAAATCATAATTTCCCAATTGTCTCTCATACAAAGGGTTACTCAATTTTGAACTACCATACACATTAGAATACTCCAATTCTTTTATCAAATTACCGTTTTCATCATATGGACGGTCGTATGGTTGCAATTTGGAATAGTCAGAAAAATTTCCATAAGGAGATTCGTCTCCACGAACAAACGTATAGGAAATATCATTGGTCACTTGAAGATTTTTCAACCGGTAATCCAAGAAAAATCCTGTACCAGCACGTTTACGAGAAGAATGTTTCATCACACCCGGAGTATTATGAAACACACCTTTTATACCATAACGTAAATCCTTGTTACCACCTTCAATAAAAATACTGTGCTGGTGCTCAAATGTATTCTGCAGCGGAATAGACAACCAATCCGTATCAACACCCTCTTTGATTCGCTGCAACTTCCTGTTATACTCATTCATAGCCCCCCAGCCGCCATTATGCTCTTGTGGTTCGAACAGACCGGCACGTCTTTCAATCTCCAGTTTTTCAGCAGCATTTGCCAGGTTGTAATCCGACAAATCAGGCAACGTCAATGCACCTGTAAACGAATATGAAACCATCACACGTCCCGGTTTCGGAGCCACTGTCGTAATCACCACCACTCCATTGGCTGCACGAGAACCGTACATGGCAGTAGCAGCCGCATCCTTCAAAGTTGTAATACTCTCGATTCGGTTCGGGTCCATATCATAGATTTTCTCTACCGACACCTCAAAACCATCCAAAATAAAAGTCGGCAAGTTAGGATTGTTTTCCAACTGTGATTTTGACAAACCGTCTTTATCCAACTCGCGAACTCCCATACCGGAGCGTCCACGGATATAAACCTCCGGCACTGTATTGGGGTCAGAGCCCCATTCATTATTTTTCTGGATACGGAAAGAAGGGTCGAAAGACTGGATTGCCATCAAAACATTGGATTTTGACACCTTCAGCAATTCCTCTCTATCAATCGTTACCGATGCTCCTGTAAAACTCTTTTTATCGATATTGGCATAACCGGTCACTACAACTTCGTCCATCTTCATAGACTCATCTTCCATCACCACCTGCAGTTCCTTTTCATTCTTGAAAGGAATCTCTTTCTTTTTCATACCTACAAAAGTAAACACCAGAATAATGTCTTTACGCTTAGGTATCTCTAACTTAAAATGCCCGTCAGCATCCGAGACAGTTCCCAATGTCGTACCTTTTATAGCAATCGTTACTCCCGGCAACAACTCTCCTTTGTTGTTTTTGACATAACCTTTGACAACAGCCCGTTCCACCGTCTGTGCCTGCAGTTCCATCTTTTTAACAATAACAACATTATCCACAATTTCAAAGGTCAATCCTGTGCCGGCCAGACATCTTTCCATAACCGTATTGACATCCGCACTTTCAACTTTAAAATCCCGACGTTCAAAACTACGGACATCATCATTACTAAACATGAAACTAACTCCGGTCTGTCGTTTCACCTGTTCAAAAATCTCTTGTAAAGAGGCATTTTTAAATTCAACACTAACCAATTGTGCAGAGACTGAAGCCTGCAATTGTGCCAAAGAAAGAAATACCAACAACAATGTAATCTTCATAATTCGCACTATTTGACAAAGTTTGCCGGTCCACTCCCGCAAACTTGTTCGTTTTTTTCTCATAAGTTTGGTTTTTAATTTTACAATAAATCTATCTGTTTTTATCTTCCTGCTTCTTTTTGATGTTTGCGGCATAAAAAGAAGTATCAACTATTTAACTATTCCTCTATTTCATAATTCCAATTATTTATCTATATTTGAAAATGTTTTAATTTTACAATTAAGTCTGTCTGTCAGGCTTTGGGAGGATGATATTTGCGGTATCATCCTCTATTTTATCTCATATTGACCACAACAGTCCGATTTTGTCTATTAAAGCTAACTTTTTCCATTTTTTCTATCAAATTCAACACCTTCGATATATCATCATACTTTAAAATATCAATTGTAAAACGCATATCCTGAACAGACGGATTTGCATAGAATACATCAAAATCATACCAACGCTGCAAATCTGTCATGATTTTTTCCAAGCGTTCGTTGACAAATACCATTCGCCCCTTAATCCATGCCGTATGAGGATATACATTTACTCTTTCTACTGTTATTGCCCCCAAATCCGCTACTTGTGCCTGTTCTCCGGGATGCAAACGATTGCTGTTTTTGCCACAACTTACTTCAACACCTCCCCGTACCAAGGTTGTGACCATTTTTTCTTCATCTTCATAGGCTCTTACATCGAATTCAGTCCCCAACACAGCAATATCCGCCTTTGTTGTATGCACAACAAATACTCTTTTTTTATCCTTTGCCACATTAAAATAGCCCTCACCTTTTAACCATACTTGACGGGAATTCTTTCCAAAATTAACAGGTACTTTCAATTCTGAATCCGAATTCAAATGTATCACACTACCATCCTCCAAACGCGCTATATATTCCCCTCCACGAGGAATACGTATAACATGAAACTGATCCGAACTTTCTGAATATTTATTCAACAACTTAACAGTATCTTCCTGATTTACAAGCTTAACTCCCTGCTCTTCTATATTTACTGTCGTATCCCTTGTCAAAAAAATCTGCTCTCCCCCCGCAAGTTCAACAATTGCCTTAGAACTTCCCACTCGTATTTGCTCAGCCATAACTACGTCATCGTTTGCATATTCCATTCGACTATGAACAAGCCATAATGCAACTCCTCCTATCAATGGCAACAAAACAGCTGCAGCCACTTTCAGAACCCAATATCTATCTATCGTCCTTTTATTACGCTCTATTGTCAAAGCCTTCAGTTTCTTCCATTCACGCTCTTGTAATTCTTTATTATAATCACCTATTGCTTCCTGCAAAAAACTTACAGAACTCAACCGATCCAATAATTGTTTATTTGCTTCCGATTTCAGAAGCCACTCATCCAAATGCGCCTGCTCCTTCTCGGCCTCTTTCCCCAAAAGCCATTTAAACAGTATTTTTTTCAAATAATCAAATTCCATTTTCCCATGTTTTACAATAAAGACTCCGGAAGGGTGGTTTGGTGTTATATAAAAACACCATTTTTTTGCAGGAAGTTCAAAAAAAAATAATTATCCCAGATAAGTCATCAGGCAAATCAACTTTTCCAACCTAGAACGGAGATAGTGATTGGCATTATTTTTATGCTTTTTGATAGTGTTTACTGCTATATTCAATTCTTCTGCAATTTCTTTATGACTCTTACCCTCCAGACTTTTCATATAAACTTCCCTGCTTGCCGGAGACAATTCCTCAAACACTTCATTTACCAAAGCATATACTTCTGATTCTATAATCTGATTAATAAAAGATTCTTCACAATACTCCGGTTCATACTCTGCCAATCGTGCTTCCTTTCGTTGTGTATCACGGATACAAGTCAAGCACACATTACGGACAGCATGATAAAGATAAGTTTTAAATGCAACCTCATTTTCAAACGTCTCACCTTGTTCCCATAATTTTACAAAAAGATTCTGAAGGAGGTCGCAAACTACTTCCACATCTTTTATATAACGGCAAGCAAAATATTTTAAAGCAACAAAATATTCTTGATATATTACTTGGAAACATTTTGCATCCGATAAATCTATCCGCCCTATCTTACTTTTTTGGCTCACAAAATGTAAAATTAAGATATGACAAAGATAATGGTTTTCCATAAAAATTCACAACACACACGGCTCTTGCATTTAACTTCTGGGTAATGGGTAGGGGATGCCTACCCATTACCCAGAAGTTAAATGCAAGAGCCGTGATGGTGTTTTATATTATTCTCCTATCAATTCGGGCACATATTTGTTATTTTATTTGCATGTGTTATTTTTGTAGTTATGAAATGGTTATTATGAAAAATTTATTTAGAACAGTCAGCGTGATTGCTTTAGCCGGCTGGTTTTTAGCATGTTCAGAGAGAAAAAGTGAGGCGTATTACGAAATTATTCCTGCCCCGCTGGAAATCCGGGAGAATTTTTCAGGCGGGGAATTCGTGTTGGATGATGACGTGTGTATTGTTTACCCGGGAGAGAACGAGGCAATGCGCCACAACGCTTTGTTTCTGGCGGATTACCTGAAAGCGGCTACCGGACGGGATTACCGGATGGAAACCGGTTCGCGCGGGAAGAAAAATGTAATGTTACAATTAGATTCGAGTATTAAAAATCCGGAAGGGTACCGTATGAATGTGTCTGCCAGCGGAGTAGTGATTGCCGGGGCAAGTGAAGCAGGAGTATTCTATGGCATACAAACGTTGCGCAAGGCAATCCCTGTAAAGGCGAACAGCGTTCCCGTGCTGGCAGCTGTCGGGATAGAAGACGAGCCGCGTTTCGGTTACCGGGGGGTACATCTCGATGTGTGCCGCCATTTTTTCACGGTGGACGAGGTGAAGAAGTTTATCGATATGATGGTTTTGCATAACATGAACCGATTGCATTGGCATATTACCGACGACCAGGGATGGCGTATCGAGATAAAGAAATATCCTGAGTTGACAACAGTAAGTTCCCGTCGCACGGAAACGGTGATCGGGCATAATAGCGGTAAATATGACGGTAAGCCGTATGGCGGTTTTTACACGCAGGAGCAGGCCCGGGAAATCGTGGATTATGCTGCCGAACGCTATATTACCGTGATCCCCGAGGTCGATTTGCCGGGACATATGCAGGCGGCATTGGCCGCGTATCCGTACTTGGGATGCACCGGAGGTCCGTACGAAGTGTGGAGAATGTGGGGTGTGTCCGAAGAAGTGCTTTGTGCAGGGAACGACAGCGTGTTGACTTTTATCGATGACGTATTGACAGAAATTATGGAGATTTTTCCTTCCGAGTACATTCACGTAGGAGGAGACGAGTGCCCCAAGGTGAGATGGGAAAAATGCCCCAAATGTCAAGCCCGTATCAAAGCATTGGGTATCAAAGGTGACGACAGGCACACGAAGGAGGAATATTTGCAGAGTTTTATCATTTGCCATGCGGAGAAATTTTTAAATGAACACGGGCGCCGGATGATCGGCTGGGACGAAACACTGGAGGGCGGTTTGGCCCCGAATGCCACGGTGATGTCCTGGCGCGGGGAAGGTGGAGGTATCGAGGCCGCACGCCAGCATCATGATGTGATCATGACCCCGGATACTTACCTGTATTTCAATCATTACCAGAGCAAGGATACCGAGGAAGAACCGGAAGCGAACGGAGGTTACTCCCCGCTGGCACACGTGTATGGTTACGAACCCATACCTTCAATGCTCGCTTCTGACGAGCGGAAGTTTATCAAAGGCGTGCAGGCGAACCATTGGACGGAATATATCACCACTTTCCCGCAATTACAATACATGGCTTTACCGCGCTGGGCAGCTCTTTGCGAAATTCAGTGGAGCCAACCGGAGAAAAAAGATTACACTGATTTTCTAGAACGATTGTTGCGGCTGACTCGTTTGTACGATGCCCTGGGATATAATTACGCGAAGCATATATTCGATGTGACGGCAGATTATCGCGTTAACACGGAAAACGGGACGGTGGATATTTTCACGGGCACGATTGACGACGCACCGATTCATTATACGCTGGACGGGACGGAACCCACGGTTCAGTCGCCGGTGACGGCGGGGGTGTTGTCTGTCAGTCAAAGCGGAACGTTTCGGGCAATGGCGGTGCGTCCCTCAGGAAACAGCCGCGTAGTGACGGAAAAGATCACTTTCGGCAAATCGACTTGCAAGCCGATAGTCGCTAACCAGCCCATAAACGAGCAGTACAAGTTCAACGGAATCACGACTCTTGTCGATGGTTTGCAGGGGAATGGCAATTATAAAACGGGGCGTTGGATCGCTTTCCGGGGTAATGATATGGATGTGACGATCGATTTATGCCGGGTTGAGGAAATCTCTTCCGTGACATTTCACAATTGCGTAGAAAAAGGGGATTGGATATTCGACGTGCGTTCCGTGGCCATAGAGGTTTCGGAGGACGGGGAAAATTTTGAGCGCGTGTTTTTCGGGGAATACCCGGAGATGCAGGAATCCGACCGTAACGGATTGTACGAACATAAGCAGACATTTGCCCCGGTGAAAGCCCGTTACGTGCGGATTGTGGCTTCTCCCGAGAATGTAATGCCCGATTGGCATCCCGGGAAAGGTTTCCCGGCGTTTTTGTTTGTGGATGAAATAGTAGTGAATTAAAGAAAGATTCGGAAGATATGTCGTTTGTACGGAATCTGTTTTTCAGCGTGTTCCTGGGTGTCTGGGGAACATTGTCGGCACAGGAGGAAAGGGTGATTCCTGTCCCGAGGGAAGTACTCCCGGGAACGGGAGAATTCCGTATATCGGAAGTTACGGCATGGCACACCAATCTGAGTGGAGCGGAGAAGGAAAGTTTAGTCAATTACGCGGCAGCGGAGTTATCTACGGGGAGACAAGAATGGCACGGAAAAGATCATACGGGCAAGGATGTCGTATTTTTTCAAAAAATATCCGATGCGGGCATTCATCCCGAAGGGTATGTTTTGGAAGTCAAACCGGAAATAGTGACGGTATCGGCCTCTACCGCAACTGGTTTGTTTTACGGTTTGCAGTCATTGCTGCAATTGATGAAGCCGGATGAACGGGGAGGCTGGACAGTTCCGGCCGTGACGGTTAAAGACTCCCCGCGGTTCGGGTACCGCGGATTCATGATAGACGTTTCGCGTCATTTCCGCCCGAAGGAGTTTGTCAAGAAGCAGATAGACGCTATGGCCCGTTATAAGTTGAACCGCTTGCATTTGCATTTGACGGATGCTGCCGGTTGGCGTATCGAAATCAAAAAATACCCGAGGCTCACAAGTTTTGCAGCGTGGCGCCCGGAAGCGGAATGGAAGAAATGGTGGAATACTGCCGGTGGACGCAAGTATTGCGAGCGGGAGGATCCTGCCGCTCAAGGCGGGTATTACACGCAGGAGGATATCCGGGAGCTGGTGCGTTACGCGGCGGAACGCCATATCACGATAATTCCTGAGATAGAGATGCCTGCCCATTCGGAAGAGGTATTGGCGGCTTATCCCGGTTTATCGTGTGCGGGTGAACCTTATAAGGGGTCTGATTTTTGCGTGGGTAACGAGGAAACGTTTACTTTTCTGGAAAATGTACTTACCGAGGTGATGGCGCTTTTCCCGTCGGAATATATTCACATCGGGGGCGATGAGGCTGGCAAACAGGCATGGAAGAATTGTCCGAAATGCCGGCGGCGGATGGCGGACGAGGAGTTGAAGAACGAGGATGAATTACAGAGTTATCTGATTTGCCGTGTGGAGAAGTTTTTGAACGGCCACGGGCGTAAGTTGTTGGGATGGGACGAGATCATGGAAGGCGGGTTGGCTCCGAATGCCACGGTGATGGTGTGGCGGGGCGAGGAAGGCGGAGTAAGGGCCGTGAAAGCCGGGCATCGTGTCGTGATGACTCCCGGAAAATTTTGTTATCTGGATAGTTACCAGGATGCACCGCAGTTTCAGCCGGAAGCAAGCGGGGGATATTTGCCACTGGCTAACGTGTATTCGTATGACCCGGTATCTCCCGCGTTCACAGAGGAAGAGGCGAAATTGATTTATGGCGTACAGGGCAATTTGTGGGCGGAGTATATCCCTACCGATGAACATTACGAATATATGGCTTATCCCCGTTTGTTGGCTATTGCTGAAGTGGCGTGGAGTGAACCCGCCAACAAGTCATATCCTGATTTTCACGGGCGGGTATGCCAGGAGATCGGATGGTTGCGTGACCGGGGATACCATCCTTTTCCCCTGGAACAAGAGTTAGGGGAACGTCCCGAAGCAAAGGAAAGGGTCGTTCATTTGGCATTGGGGAAGCCGGTGGTGTACAATGCTCCTTATAACGAACATTACAAAGCGCAGGGGGATAAGACCCTGACAGATGGCATCCGCGGGGGATGGACGTATTCCGATGGCGCGTGGCAGGGATTTATATCGCGGGACCGCCTTGATGTAACTATCGACCTGGGGAAGGCCATTTGCATAACTTCCGTGGAGGCAACTTTTATTCAAGTGGTGAATCCGGAGGTATTTTTGCCGTGCGAGGTGATCGTTTCTTTCTCGACAGACGGGAAGAATTTCATAGAAGCGAAGCGAGAGGAATACAAGGTATCGAAAGAAAAACCGGTCTGCTTTGGAAACTTCGGTTGGACAGGATGTGCCTCGACCCGTTACGTGCGTTACCAGGCCCGTTCGGACAAGGATTTACGCGGTTGGTTGTTCACGGACGAAATCATCGTGAAGTAAAAATGATAATGTATGGATGAAAACGATATTTTGCTCGTGAAACGGTAATTATTTACGCGATCCCTCATTTCCTGCTGTATGGCAAAAATGACAAATTGATGCAATACAAGGCGGAACGTCCTGCTATCGGTGTACCGTTAAAAGATAGGCTCAACCAATTGAAATAAGTGTTAGCGGTTATTGATGTGTGACGGTTGCCCCTATCCCACCTGCCTGGTTTCTCATTTTTTATCACTATCTTTGCGAAAAAAATATGCGCACATCTCAATTTCTCATCGGTGCAGCTTCGTCGGGCAGCGGAAAAACCACTTTCACGCTGGGATTATTGCGTGCGCTGAAAAACCGCGGTCTGAAAGTACAACCGTTCAAATGCGGCCCCGACTACCTGGACACCAAACATCATGCAGCTGCGGCCGGGCAAACGTCATATAATTTAGATACCTTCATGGCTTCAGCGACGCATGTACAAGAGGTGTATGCCCGCCATAGCCAAACAGCAGACATCTGCATCACCGAGGGGGTTATGGGACTTTTCGACGGATACGACAACATGGCAGGCAGCAGCGCCGAACTTGCCGGCTTGTTGCATCTTCCCGTTATCCTCGTGGTCAATGCCCGGTCGACCGCTTACACCGTCGCAGCAATCCTCTATGGTTTCAAACATTTCCGTCCCGATATCCAAATTGCAGGAGCTGTATTCAACTTCGTCGGTTCCGAATCGCATTACGCCTACCTGCAACAAGCCTGCCGGGATGCCGGCGTCGAAGCCCTGGGATATTTGCCCAAATGCAAAGGCATCGAAATACCCTCCCGCCACCTGGGCCTGAACATCGATAGTGAGTTTTGCTTCGATGAATTTGCCGACCGGATTGCCTGTCAGGTGGAACAGACGGTGGATATCGACCGTTTGCTGGATATTTGTTCCAGTGCAACCGCCCCGTCATCCTGCCTGCCGGGAGAAACAAACAGCCATGCCAGTGATAAGTGTATTGCCGTCGCCTGTGATGAAGCTTTCAATTTCATCTATCCGGAAAATTTACGTATACTGGAACAAAAAGGTAAACTCACTTTTTTCAGTCCGCTGTATGACAGAGAACTTCCCGTCTCCGACCTGGTGTATTTACCCGGAGGCTACCCGGAATTTTACCTTTCCCGTTTGAGTGAAAACCGGACGATGCGGCAGTCGATACTGAATTATTGCCAGAACGGAGGACATCTGTTTGCCGAATGCGGGGGAATGATGTACCTTGGAGAATATATTACCGATACAGATGGACATTCCTATCCGATGTGCGGTTTTTTGCCACAAGGAGCGACGATGGAAAATATGAAATTAAAACTAGGATATCGCAAAGTTTTTCTGAACGGACAGGAATACCGGGGCCACGAATTCCATTATTCCCGCATTATCCCGGGACAACCCCCCCTGCCGTCCATTGCCCGGGTAACGAATGCCAAAGGGATGGAAGTCGATACTCCGGTTTATCGCTCCGGCCATGTCACAGCCAGCTATATTCACTTTTATTGGGGAGATCTTCCCCCGTTCTTCATTTGATAAACACGCATAGGTAGACCGCAACGATCGATACTACCGTAAAGAGAGTTACCCTATGATTCACCCGGACTGCGATCCGGAAATCGGCATAGCTTATTTCTCTGTCGTTATCTCCGATATAAGGCTTCTCGACCAACAAACCGTGATAAACGTGTGCACCGCCGAACCGGCAATCTAAAATTCCCGCCATAGCCGATTCCGGGAAACCGGAATTGGGACTTGCGTGCATATAGCAATACCGCGCAATAAAACGAAAAAGACCGGGCCGATAAGCCACCAAGGCCATAAACAAAGCCGTCAAACGGGCCGGGATATAATTCAATACATCGTCCAGCCGGGCAGCCAGGCAACCGAACTGCCGGTAACGTTCATCTTTATATCCGATCATTGAATCCAGGGTGTTTACCATCTTATAAGCCATCATGGCCGGAAATCCACCCAAAGCATAATAAAATAAAGGAGCCACGACCCCGTCACTCAGATTCTCCGCCATCGTCTCGAGTACGGCTGTATAGACTTCCCTGGAAGATAATTCGGACGTATCTCTGCCTACAATCCAGGACAGGCGCCGGCGTCCCGCCTCCACGCCCTGTTTTTTCAATGTATCGATGACTTCTTTCCCTTCCTGGATCAGACTATGGTTAGCCAAACCGTAAAAAACAAAGACAGACGCTACGATACAAAAACACCAATCCCCAATAGCCAGCGTCCCGGTGGTAATCCCCCAACCGGCCATACCGACTAACAAAGGAAACAACAGAGCCACGATAGCACCTTTCCATTTTCGGAAACGGCCACGATTAAAATGTCGCTCTGCCCAATAGATCATATTTCCAAATCCAACGACAGGATGTGGGATTTTACGGGGATCCCCGAATATCAAATCCAGCAGATAGCCTGCTATCAAGGGAATAATAATCAGCCACACCCTATTCATAAGGCTCTAATTTCATTTTATCTACCTGATGCAATGCCTCCAACAGGAGTCGGTTTTTTGCCTCTGTCAGGGTATTCAACCTAAAATAATGAGCATTCAACCCTCTGAAATTCGAAGCATCCCTAATCAACAAACCATATTTCTCCAACAGATATTTCTTTAAAACCGAACTGTTGTAATCCGTTTCTACGAGAAAAAAAGAAGTACCCGAAGGTAAGGGACGAAATCCGGAAATTTGTGCCATTTGTGCTGCAAACTCCTGCTGCCGAATCCTTAACAAAGCAGCATCCGGCAGCCCCTCTTCGCCATGTCGGAGCAAAAATTTCCCAGCCTCTATCGCCAGGGCATTCACGGACCAGGGCTGTCCGAAGCAAGCCACAAATTCGACGATAGCCGGATTGCCCAGCATATATCCCAGACGCAAGCCCGGAATAGCATAACATTTGGTCATCGATTTTATAACCAACAAATTCGAATATTCTTTCAACAGTGATAAAGCCGACTCCGTCCCGGGAGCAAAATGAATAAACGATTCGTCGACAACCAGCACCATATCCGGATAATTTTTTACCAAAGCCGTAATTTCTTCCAGGTTCCAGATTCGTCCGTCCGGATTATTGGGGTTACAAATAAACATCAGATTGGTATGTTCGGGAATATGCTCCACATCCACCTGCCCGACAAATTGGATATGATGGTCATACAAGGTACATGCATCTTCGTACTCCGTAAACGACGGGACAGGTATCAACGTACGATTACCGGAAAAAGCATGAGCCACCATATAGAACAATTCTGTAGCCCCGTTTCCGACCAAAACCTGTTCGGGAGTAAGCCCGTGGTAGGCAGCAGCCACCTTACGGAAAGAACCGGCATCCGGTTCCGGATAATGAAAAATGCCTTCGAGATGCGTACTCAAAAAATCACACAATGGACGGGTATCCGCTTCATACCAGACATTTGTCGAAAAGTTCGCTTTTATTTGCACCTGCGATTTATAAAGGTCATCCCCATGTCCATGAATCATAGTTATAAATATAAAGTTGAATAAATATAGTCCAAATCGACAGCTTTCCGTACCTGACCGGCCAGCAGGTCGTATTGCCGTTCTTTAAAAGCCCTGTAATCAAAACCACTGCCGGCATCCACTCCGAATCCTGCGGCCAGATCGTCTAAAACAACCGGATTGTCAAGGATACCGTGCATATAACTTCCCCAGCAGTCTGCGTTCAACCGATAACCGTCGGTTGTACCGTCGGCAAGGGTATTGAGCGTTGTTTGCCGCTCTCCCGCATATAAAGGTGTCGTCGTCCCCATATGAATCTGATAACCGGCACAATCCGATTCATAATTCTTAAAACGGAAATGACTCTGACAAACCACCTTCGTATCCTGCATCACCGTGAGCAGAGGCAGTAAACCCAATCCGTCGATCACAGTTTGCATACCTTCGACCTGCCCGGGATCTTCAATCCGCACTCCCATCATCTGAAACCCACCACAAATTCCGATGACTTTTTTCTTCTTCCGAAACGCCTTCACTACAGCTTCGGCCACCCCGTTGGCATAAATAGCCTGCAAATCGGCTATAGTACTTTTTGTTCCCGGCAGAATGACAACATCCGCTTTACCGATCTCCTCCGCTTTATCCGTATAATATAAATGGAAACGCCCGTCTCTCTCCAATGCATTGAAATCGGTGAAATTAGACATCCTTGGGAGACGAATCACCGCCACATTGATCTTCCCTGCCACAGCAGCAGAAGCTTTTACCTCCAAAGCGACAGAATCTTCTTCTTCAATATGAATATTTTTATAATAAGGAATCACACCAACCACCGGAACTCCGGTAAGCTTCCGGATCATCTGCCTTCCTTCCTCAAAAAGAGACACATCACCGCGAAACTTGTTGATAATAATACCCTTGATCAGGCACCTCTCCTCTTCAGGCAACAACATCACGGAACCATAAACAGAAGCAAACACTCCTCCCCGATCGATATCCGCCACCAGGTAAGTCGCAGCATCCACCTCTTTTGCCATCCGCATATTCGTGATATCCCTGTCCCGTAAATTAAGCTCGGAGATACTACCGGCCCCCTCCAATACGATAGGGTTATGGTTTTCTTCCAGACGATGAAATGCCTTCACGGCCTCAGTAAACAATTGCGTTTTATTCCCTGAACGGAAATACTCTTGGGCGGACATATTCCCCACAGCCTTGCCATTTAATATCACCTGGGAAGTCTGATCGGTCGATGGCTTCAACAAAACCGGATTCATATCCGTATGCGGCAAAATCCCACATGCCTCCGCCTGTACAGCCTGAGCTCTTCCGATTTCTCCTCCCTCCGGCGTAGAATAGGAATTCAACGACATATTCTGTGCTTTAAAAGGCGCCGGCCGATAACCGTCTTGTTTGAAGATACGGCAAAAAGCTGTATTCAGGATACTTTTTCCCGCATCCGAACAAGTCCCGACAAACATAATCGGACGTAGTTTCTTTTTCTCTATCTTTTCCATATTTATCACAGATTGCTGCAAGGATTATTCAAGGGAGACCCGCTATTTTTTCTTATATAAGAAATCACGCCAACGCTCTTCTTCAGCTCCTTCTTTATCCATTTCGTACCGGGCCAGGATAAAAAGCAAATCCGACAAACGATTTACAAAACGCAGGATAACCGGTTCGACGGGATCTATCCGGTTCAAAGTCCACAAACGACGCTCCGCCCGCCGGGCCACAGTCCGGGCCACATGACATTGGGCCGATACCAGGTTCCCTCCGGGTAAAATAAAATGAGTGGACGGATACTGTATTTTTGCATTAAAAAAATCGATTTGCCGCTCACAATACACATCCGGTTCTTCCGGCAACCGATTCGGATTTTGTCCCCTTAAGGCAGCCGGAGTGGCCACATGCGACATCACCACCATCAAAGAACGTTGCAGGTAAAACAACATCTCCTGCCACTCATGCCCCTCTCCTATCAACGCACGAATCAATCCCAGGACAGAATTCAACTCATCCAACGTCCCATTGGCTTCTATCCGGATATCGTCTTTATCTACACGCTGTCCGCCATGAATACTCGTTTTCCCCTTGTCTCCTCCGCGAGTGTATATTTTCATATGATTATCATTTATTTTAGTATCCCGAATTTATCTATTATATACTTAACCGGATAACAGAAGTATTTTCCATGATAGGCAGATCGACCATATCGGCCGGTTTTCCTCCGTTCAGATAAGTCAGAATCGCCCGGTTAAAAGCACCGTGCCCGACTGCAAGTATACATTTACCGGCATATTTCACCCGAAGGTAATTCACAAATTCTCCTGCCCGATGATACAACTCGTCCACCGACTCGACACCAGGAGGCAGATGCTCCCAATCTACATCCTCCAGCGTTTCGCCGGTATATATTCCCCAGTCCATCTCCCGCAATAAAGGAGTCGGCTGAGGCTGTTTTCCATGGTAACCGGCAACGACCTTTGCCGTATCGTAACTACGTGCCAAATCACTACATACGATTACATCCAAAGGTTCTTGCTTCAATTGTTCTGCCAAAACAACTGCCTGCTCTTTTCCTAAAGGGGAAAGTGTTCCCGGCAATTGCCCCTGGAGAACATGCCGTTGATTTTCGATGGTCTCCCCATGCCGTGTCAATAATAAATCGATTTTCTTCATTTGCCTAAATTTGTACAAAGGTAAAAGTTTTTGAAATCATTTATCTAAATTCAGATCGGATTTGATCCGGGGCACGGCTGGAATATCTTTGGCTTTGGGAATCGTAATTGTGCTTTTGGAGAAATCCACACGCCAATGCTGCGGACAGAGGAAGCTCTGCCTGTCCTTACGTGACTTGAAACGGGGGAAGCCAACCGCATGAGTATTACGGAAAAAGTCGGTGTAGGCTGTGTCAGGATTGCGTAACGCACTCTGCAAGGACTGGGAACTGATTTCTGAAAGCCATTCGTGTTCCGCTTTCGGTTCGCTCTTCATCAGATTCGTCAAATATACATTGCCAAGCGTTTCCTTACGCTCCTTGTATGCCGTGATTTTAAGGTTCAATGCCCAATTATAGACAAAACGACAACAGCCGAAGGTCTCGGCGAACAAAACCCTTTGCTCATCAGCCGGATAAACAGACAAAGACCATATACACATGATGATACGTAGCGAACCCAAACTGTCTCCGCTGCAAATTGCACGAAGGCTCAAACAAATGTCAGCGGCTGCCATCTGGAAAAGATATGAAAACTACCTTCAGTACATCAAAGATTCCATAATCCATTTTTTAAGATTCTGAATTTTGCGGCTGTAAAAATAGGAAACTCCTTTCTGTTACGAAAATGTTACAAGATAATTCATTGAGTTTTTTTACTGAAAGATTACATGCTATCTTTGATCCGGTGAATAAAACTCGTTTCCAGGGATTCAAATAGGTATACCGGCAAGATTCGCCGGATCTTTACTCCGTCAGGAAGGAAAGAGGCAGGAGTGGCTGAACCGGCACGCCTGGGGGGCGTGTAATCCTCTGAAAGGACTCCGGAGTCCGAATCCCCGTCTTTCCACAAAAAAGGGCTGACTATCCAACCGGAATCTCATTCTCACACATTCAGGGGATTATAAATCATGTTTTTTACTGATCAGCCCCCCTTATTAAAAACATTTTTTCCCATACTTTTATTTTTTAATCGCTACTTCGTTTATTTAAATCCATTTTATCGAAACCATTATTATATTTTTATCGATTCCTTTAAAACAAGTACTGACACACCAACGATATAAAATATCAAGACCCACTCTTTTACTTTTTTATTACTGAATACCTCAGCCAGTTTTATATCTCCGACGTTGTCGGTAAATGACACGCCAAGGATACAAAATATCAAGACCCACTTTTTTACTTCCATATCATCGATCAAATCAATCAGCTTCATACCTCTTTTGCATTATTAGTTAACAATATCATACTACCTCCCCGAAAAGTATGTATAAAATGTGTATACATATATTATCATCCGACAGGATATCAGGTAAAAGTTCCGGGTCAGCACCATATTTGTCTTATCACAATAATATTTTTATATAAAAATGACATGTTCTGAAAATAAAATTCCACCAAAAAAACGTCCGTTTTTTTGGTGGTCGTTTGGGAAAAATTTTGGAACTTTTATGAATCTCTTAATAAGAGTTGATAGTCAGATGATTATAAAGTATAAAACAAAAAAAACACCCCTGAAAAGAGGTGGTATAATATAATGAATTTAAACGTCCGTTTTTATATACTCAAAACTACTTCATACTCTATGAGTTTAATTCTGATTCATGCGCAAATATAAACACTTTTTTCGAGATTACAACAATATTCGGTAGTTTGACACAATAATTTTTCTATTTTATTTGCCAGCAGGCCCTCCAAGGTCTTTTTTTGTCAAATATTCCTTAATTAATTTGTGGTATATAACGGTATATTGCAAAGATGAGACTTGTCATTAAACCAGGCGGTCGTTTCACATACCTCTATACCATCAAGGGGTAGCGCGCAGATGATGGAACGACCTTAACAGTATCCTGTCCATGCCGGTGTACACCCGGATATTGTATCCCGGGTCAAAGCGCTCACCGCTGGAGGACACCAGGAAGTTCTTCGGGCGGCCGGAATGCACGCTGGAGCAGGTGTACAGGGCATTGTCACTACCAGCCACGGAGTTCAGCGAGATACAGGCAGATATGTATAAGCGCAGCCAGAAGCTTTGGAAGCGTAATACGCAGGTTGTGTACTATAACCCGACGAACTACTTCTTTGAGCGGGAGGAGGAATGCGGACTGGTGCGGTTTGGCCACTGCAAAGAGGGCCGTCCGCTGCCCCTTGTACAGCCGGGGCTGTTCATGGACCATGACGGCTTCCCGCTGGCAATGTGCATCGAGCCGGGGAACACGGCGGAGACCAGCACACTCAAGCCGATGGAACAGATACTGAAAGACAAGTTCGGTCTGTCGGACATACGATGTGATACTTTACAGCAGCACCACAGTCAGAACACTTCAGCCTCTACCTTGCTCGCCTTCGGGCGAGCAAGGTAGAGGACTGAAGATTCTACACGAATTGCACTTCTATTGTGAATCTTCAAAAAATTATATCTATCACTCCACGATGATCGTCATGGCATCTCGCAAAACGTGAGAGTATCCGGGATTCGTCAATCGAACCGACACCTTATAGACGCCCGGTTTCGCATCATTCTCTAACGGGTACAGCAAAACTCCGCCTCCACGGATTGTCAAGTCTTTCTTGAAAATCGCCGCAGCCTCCTCTCCCTGATTCGAAGTCACCGACTCCACGCTGAATAAAATCTGCTGAGTCCCCTCGTATCCTTGTAACGCCAAACTCACCCAAGGAGCCTTATTCTCAATCCGGACAGCATCCAATTCCGGATCTAACGTCTTGCGAATATACATCGTGTCCGGGTCGTAAGATGCGTTCTCTGTCAACAGGTAGCCGACCGTTGTCTGATGGCAAGCTCCGACCAACAGGCCCACTGCCAATATCATCCATATCATTATTTGTTTCATCTTCATGTACTTTTTTGAATTATTCTTCATACCCCAATGCAAAATTATATTCCAATGCGTGCACCAGACAATTGTCCGGCTCAATGTCTCCCGAGGCGATGGCAAAAATAGGCTGGGAATTCATGAAACTGATGTATATCGGCTTAGCTGCATGTTCCACTACGCCATTCTTCTCCTGCTTCATGATAAACACCCATATTGGCGTACCTGCCAAGGTAGTCAAGTAGCTACCACCCGTGCCCGGAGTACCATAAAGCGTCGGTTCTCCGTAAGGAATGTCTTTCCGATAGAGTTTTCCGTCAATCACATGCCTCAGCAACATTTCACGACACCACTCCGGGTCGAGATCAGCCACCCGTTGATAACCGGATTCCAACAAATGCCGACGAATCGAATGATTCGTGATACCAAAGAACGTAATCTCTTTGTGCTCAGGATCTTTACCCTCAAAAAGCCGTACGATATCGTCTCCCGCATGTCGAACCAACAGAATCGTAGAATCCCAATCGTAGGAATTCGATCCCATGTACTGCATCAAATTTCCGTGATAACGTCCGTTACTAATCCCTGTGTCGATATAATTGTCTTTTGTACACCCCACATGTAATAACGAGCCCAAAAACCATATTGTATATAACATTTTTCTCATAATATTCTTCTTTTAATTCGAACGACGATTCCAATACTTATTTTGGCGAATCAAATCATTATTGGAGAAACAGTCCGCTCCCAACATTAGATATAAAGCACCATCTTGAATATCTCTATCCGTGAGTTTACCATAAGCTTCAGAAATTTCCATTCTGATATAATCATGCGTATCATCCCCTCTCAAGAAACACCAACCGTTACGCATAATGTCAAAATAACGGTGATATTCCGCCAGCAATTCCTTCTCCCTCTCCCTGAAAATAGCCAGCTGAATATTCCCACTCAGTCCTTTTTCCACATCATCAGAGTTCGGGAAAGCGTGCATGTCATCCCCATAGGCCCGGCGACGGATCTCATTCAAATCGTCTACGGCATCCGTCTTCCCCTGACGGGCCCGACATTCTGCACGGAGCAAGTATATCTCGCCCAATCTCCAAATCACCTTATACTGATTGATTCCGGCATATTGAAGCTCCGGGGTGTACGCAAGCTTAATGTAATGTGCATACCGGAACTTATACAGGAATGCCCGTTGCAACTTCTGATTGTCCTCCGCTGCTATGATGGAATCTCCCGGTCTATACTTCGTTGCAGCATAAACCTCCTCATTGCTCTTATAAATCAAGAACAATGAATCCGCATCAATATTCCAAAAATAGGCATCCCTACGCAAATCTTCGGGAGCATACATCATTCTCACCGTACTCTTGTAATATCCGTCTGAATACTGATTGTTAATCGGATGCGCACTTCCCAGAGCTATCGGGAACGTAATTGGCAAATCAGTGCGCAAACCCTCTTGTGAGTCATAGTAAATCTCCCAAATCGACTCGGCGCTTCCTCCTTTCATCACGCTTGTACAAACGGTCTCAGGATCCGCAGCCAACGAATAATTGCCTGCTTTCCCTTCAATGAGCATACTGCAATACTCTTCGGCCTTTGCCCAATACTCTTTCTTGCCTTCTACGCCAGCTCTCCACGCATAGAGATGTGCCAACAAAGCAGCCGCGGCACCCTTGCTGCCATACTGTTTCATTCGGGATTCTTTTGAAGTAGCCACCAACTCCTCGTATGTCGGCAAATCCATCGCCTTCAATCCCCATTTTTCCGCCTCATCCAACACATTGCCTATCGGGCTCTGAGGAAACTTAGAGAACTCAATTGTTGAGCCAGTAATCGGCACCTGTCCATAATTCATCGCCAAATAGAAATAAGCCACTGCCTTGGCAAAATATGCCTGCTGAATATAGGGTTTCAACTTCTCCGGGTCTCCTTTGAAACGGTGTGTATTCTCCAGAATCAAATTCGCCTGATAAATCGTGTAATAATAATATTTCCACGTTCCTACATTCGACAATGTCAACCCCTTGCGCAAAGATCTGTCGTAATCCAATATCTCTCCGGCTCTGGAAATATCGCCACCGGTAAACTCACCCACAGCCTGCCTCAAATAGACTTGCAAGCCGGTCAGCACAGCCTCCAGCTCCTTCTCGTTTTTGTAATAATTAGAATAGGTGGTTGCATTCTCCGGCTGGATATTTATAAAATCCGCACAAGAAGTCCCCCAAAACAAAACTGTCAAACCAAATATGTAAATATATCTTCTCATGTCCGTTAAAAATTAAGAGTTAATCCCAACGTATACTTTCTGGGTAATGGATAAGTATCGCCATTATCACGTCCCGTGTAAATATTCACCACTTCCGGATTTCCGCCCGAGTAGTTGCTCAAATAGAACAGGTTTTCTGCTGTCAGGAAGAAACGTACTCCCGAGAGCCCTGCCTTCTTGGATATCCTGTCCGGAAGATTATATCCCAAGGTTATTTGCTTCAAGGCAAGGTGGTGCACCTTCTCGATAGCCGAGTCCGTATTCATACTGAGAGAATTTCCCCATGCCGGAGCATTCGGTTTCTTGTTCACCCCGTCCCATGGTCTCAACTTGCGGTAATCGAACAACTTCGTCAAATGGCCATCCTCTGACTGTCTGCTGAACCCCAGACCCATCCGGTTGTTAATCATTTTTCTCCCGATTGTGAAATTCACCAGTACGTTCAGGTCGAAGTTCTTCCACATCAATTCGTTCACCCATCCTCCATGAGCCAAAGGAAGCGGCGAACCCGCATAATATGAATCCGGATTCCCGTCGCCATCCAAGTCAAGCAGACGATAATCACCGACAGCGCCGCTGATTCCATTTGTCGCCACACCGTTGAAGTATATTTCCTGTCCGTCAATCTTGTACAAGCGAGGTACCTCGGCATCCGAGTTGTAGTACCCCCGGTGTGCCCACACGTACAAACCGTTCAAAGGTCTGCCGGCTACCAGTAGCGTCCCGTCACCGTCCACTACATCTTTCCCCGAATACGACTTTTCAAAACGATTCCAGTTTCTTGCCATATTGAATTTCATTCGCCAGCTCACAGCACTCTCCCGCAAGATATCTGCCTGCAACTCCAGCTCAAGCCCCTCGTTGGAAATTTCCATCGCATTTTCCACCTGCGCACCGAACGCATACAAACTGCCCGGAATCGGAATATCATAAATCAGCGAACTGGTATATTTGTAATAGTAATCCAATTTCACATTCAAACGATAATTGAACATATCCATATCCAAACCCAGGTCATACTGCCTTGTCTTTTCCCAGGTAAGATAAGGCGATACAGGCTTGTCAGTCGTTATACCCGTCTTCCCGAAAAAGCTCTTGTCCATAATGTTCATCAATCCGTGAGCGAGGTAAGCACTTGTAAATGTCTGTCCGGATTTTCCATAACTACCGCGAATCTTACCCCAATTCAGCCAGCCTCCGGTCAAGCGTTTGATGAATGGTTCCTCCGAAAACGACCAGCCGACAGCCACCGACGGGAAATTTGCCCAACGGTTTCCCTCACCGAACGTAGAACTACCGTCACGACGGAATGTAAACTCCAGCAAATAACGCTGTTTGTAATTATATCCCAAACGGCCGAAATAACTCACCATCCGTTTCTCGGTAAAATCCGAAGAGTAATAGCGCGTTGCAGCATAGTCCGGAAACTCCGGTGTTCCGTGATTCACCACCGGCGGGACCTTCTGCGGGTTATAATAGTACACATCATCGCTCACTCCCCGCAACCCATAGCCGTACATCGAAAATGCCTGTTCCTTGTTTGTATTGACACCCAAAAGTACATCAATATTATGCACATCATTCACACTTGCGTTATAATGCAACAACTCCTCCGAAGAAAGCATCACCTGTCGACCGATATTTCCTTCCGACTTACTTTCGTTATGATATTCGTCAAACACACCGGGAGTATACTTATTCAGGTTCGACTGCGAGTAGTCGATATTCCCTGATGCCGAGAATGTCAATCCTTTAAGAAACTCATACTCAAGGAAAGCCGTCACCATTGCACGATAATCGTCCGTGCGATCCTTGATTCCCAGGACAGACTTTTTCCACTCTGCCTCCAGTTCCTTCGTGGCAGGCAACACGGTAAGCTGCTGTGACGGATTCACAGACAATCCCTCGTAGCGGGTATGCTTGGATGAAGCCGATGACGAGGAGCGATTCATTGTCCGGTCCACATAAGAGAGATACACACGCGTATCCATCCTCAATTTCGGTGTGAATTGTGCTGTCAGGTTCGATATCAGGTTCGCCCGTTTGTATCCGCTGTTAATCATGATTCCCTGCTCGTCATAATATCCGAGTCCCACCATATAACGGAAACGCTCCGTACCTCCTACAGCCTGCACATTTGCATTGACCACCTTGCTCCTGCGAAAAGCATACTTCCACCAGTTTGTACTATTATTGTAATAAGGGTCCAGACTATCCTGCAATGAATGTATCATGCTCGGCGAACCCCAGTAACCATTCCCCCAAAACTGGTCGTAGATACCGTTTCCATTGTTATACACATCCTCGTACGAAGTAGGGACGTGATACTTCCCTGTCGCCCAATCGTAATAATTATTCTTGATATTCCTCCGGAATTTAAGTTCCAACCATCTCTCCATGCGTCCGCCCGTCTGCTCGGGATATTCCATCAATTGTGAAATCGAGTAGGAAGCATTTGCCGAAAACTTGGCCTCACCGACCTTTCCCTTCTTCGTTGTAACAAGAATCACCCCATTGCCCGCACGGCTACCGTAAATCGATGCCGCCGCCGCATCTTTCAACACCTGTACCGATTCAATCATGCTCGGGTCCAGGTCAGCCAGCGTATTCGTACCGGTCACCGGTGAAACAAACGAATACATCGGCACTCCATCCACCACCCACAACGGCTGTCCGTCACTCGCACCATCCACCAACAGAGAGTTGAACCCCCGCACCGCAATCACCGCAGCACTACCCGGAGCTCCCGACTGCGACACAATATTCACACCCGCCAATCTTCCCTGCAACATGTCTGCGATGCTCGCTGCCGGCAATTCTTTCATTTCTTCCGCTGTCACCGTCGAGATTGCACTCACCATCTCCCGCTTATTCTGCGTACCGTAAGCCCGGACAACCACTTCATCCAAATCGGATACATCTTCCGTCAAGGTAATACGCAACGTATCTCTCGCCGTCTTTTCAGAAAATTCCACCCGCCGTTTCTTAAAACCGACAGATGAAAATTCCAACGTCCCTTTCAACAAAGGCAAATCCCATGCGAACCAACCTTTCTCATTTGTAGCCGTACCAATAGTAGTGCCGACAACCCTTACCGTTACCCCCGGCAAAGGCTGTTTGGCCGCATCATATACGAAGCCTCTCACCCGAACAAACTTCTTCTCGGGTTCCTGGTACGAGGTTGCCTTTATAATTACCAAATTATCGTCAAAAGAAAACGACATTCCCAAGCGAGGCAACAAGTCTTTGAGCACCGCCTCTAATCCTTGATTCTCTGCACTGATACTCACGTTCTTCCAAGTCACCACTTCCCTGTGATTATAGAGAAAACTATAACCCGTTTGCCTTTCCAATTCCTGAAAAACCTTCTCCAATGTCACGTTTTTCAGCTCTATTGAAACTTTCGATTGGCGAGCGCTCACTGCTGCCTGCACCTGCACCAAGCTACAAACCAATAAAATAAAAACGACTTTCATCTTCATCATCCACTTAGGGACAAGAATTCGCCCTCCGGCTCTTGTCTGATTTGACTTTTTTTTCATACTTTTGTACATTAGAATTTTACCTTGCACGTCGGTCAAGATTGCCACACCATGCCGCGTGCTTTAACTAAAAAGCTGTTCCACTCCCGTGCGAACGGCTTTTTTTGCTTTATTGTTATAAAAACATTATTCCCTTTTATATCAAATACTACATCTCCGGTCTGCTCGAATTTATCCAGCAACATACGGGCATCCTCATACCGTCTCACTTTTCCAGTGAACTCTACCTGTTTCGCACTTTCATTCACGTAGAACACGTTCAATCCATACCAGACAGACAACGTCTCCATAATCTCTTCCAATGTCGTTTGCCGGAATTTGTAATACCCGTCTTTCCACGAAACATACGATTCGGTATCCACCATCCTCACATCCATCACCCGATTATTCTTGTCATATACAAACTGCTCTCCCGGCACAATCTGAAAACTCTTGCCGGCACATGCCACCTCCACACTCCCCTCGACGAGCGTCGTCGCCACCGTTTCCAACCTCTCGTAAGCCTTCACGTTAAAAGAAGTCCCCAACACCTTCACATCCATCGCTCCTGCATGTACCCAAAACTCACGGGCGCTATCTTTCGCCACCTCAAACCATGCCTCTCCTTTTAAGAAAACTTCCCTTCTGGCTTTCCCGAACCTCTCCGGATAACGCATTTCCGAACCGGAGTTCAAGAACACCTTTGTCCCATCCGCCAAAACAAGCTGAAACCTCTCACGCACAGGAACCGTCAACGTATTGTAGACAATCTTCTCCGAAGCCTCCTTGCTTTTGATTTTCGAGTATACCAATGTTCCCCGTTCATTCCTAACCTGCAACATCGTACCCCCAAAAATCAACCTGTTCGTATCCCGCTTCAACGGCACGCTTTCACCATCTCCCAGCGTCAACACCACTTGCCCGATTCCCGGTTCCACCGTTTTTTCGCCCTCCCAGACTCCATTCTCTTCCGGCTTCATCCATAACATTATCCCGACACCCAATATCAACAACACCCCTGCCACACTCGCCCCAAACGACCACCACCTCATCCGCCGTATCTTACCCTTCCGTACCGTCATTTTCTTCCGGATATCGCTCTCCAACCTCTCGTAGGCCTTCTCCCTATCCAACCCTCCTTGCTGTCTCACCAACCTCACGACCTCACCCAACTCACCCATCAACATCTTATACGTTCTCTCATTCCCTCTTTTCTCTTCCCACCACCTGTTCATCTTCTCCCTCTCCTCTTTCGTCACGTTCTCCCCCGCTATTTCAGCCGCCATAATTTTTAATATTTCGTCTTCCATACTCCTGGTTTTATACAAATAACACCACCACCCATCAAATCATGTGACAGGAAATCCCATTTTTTTATAAAAAAATTGCAACAATCCCATTTGTATCGCCAATTCCTGCGACACCACCCTGATTATTCCGATTTTCTGAAATAAAGCAATAATATGGTAAACATGTGGCCCTCCAGTTTCTCCCGCAGAAACTTCAACGAACGCGACAACTGGGTTCGGACAGTATTAATACTGATTTGCAAATGCTCGGCAACCTCCTTATATTTTTTCCCTTCGGCATACACCATCATAAAAATACGGCGACGCTCCGGAGGAAGCTGGTTTATCGCGAAGTACAAAACATCTATTTCAGTTTGCTCATCTTCATGCATGATTTCTGCCACGGGCATTCCTTCCATCATTTTTTCATGGCGGGTTTTCCTGCGTTTACAGTCTCTCAGCTCGTTTAAAGCAGCATTCTTGACCACATGAAACATGTATTTATCCAACCCATCAGAAAGTTTTTTATAAAGAGAGCTTTCCCAAGCCTGTACGAAACAACCCAACACAACATCCTCTGCCGCATCAACATTTTTCAGAATACTTGTGGCATATAAAACCAACACATCATGGTATTTCAAGAAGAAAGTCTTGAACGTTTCTTCTTCGGGATTTTTTTCGTACATGCTACAAATATACGAAATTAACCCGTTATACATCTGGCATAAACGCATAAAAAAGTTGTTCACGCCGGATAAATTCCGTATATTTATTTCATTTCCAATCAGATAAATATCATGAACAACTTTTGTGCAAGTTACGAAAAAAATAAGAATTTATGAATTTTGATTTTCTTTGTTTTATATCTTTACGAATTCAAATTCTGAGGAATGACAAGAAGAATTATTTTAGTCACCGGAGGGCAACGTTCCGGTAAAAGTGGTTATGCACAGCGTTTAGCGTTGGAACTATCCGACTGTCCTGTTTATATGGCTACTTCGCGGGTATGGGATGAAGAATACCGTAAACGTATCGAACGGCATCAACGTGACCGGGGACCTCAATGGACAAATATCGAGGAAGAAAAAGCCCTGAGTAAACATCACTTGCAAGGACGGGTAATCGTGATCGATTGTGTTACCTTGTGGGGTACTAATTTCTTTTTCGATCAGGATTCGAATGTCGACCTGGCTTTACAAGAACTAAAAGAAGAGTTCGACCGATTTACAGCCCAGGAAGCGACTTTTATCTTTGTGACCAATGAAATCGGTATGGGTGGAGTTGCCGAAAACACCATCCAACGCCGGTTTACCGATATGCAAGGCTGGGTAAACCAATACATCGCAGAGAAAGCCGACGAGGTGGTGCTGATGGTCTCGGGAATAGGAGTAAAGGTAAAAGGCTAAAGGCTATAAAGCTAAAGGCAGGGAGGTAAAAAAAGTGAAAGGTAATAAGGATAAAAAATAATAGGATACGATATGAGAACTTTCAATATCAAAACGCCGGATAAAAAGATCGTACCGGCACTTCAGGATAAAATCGATAATTTGACAAAACCGAAAGGTTCGTTAGGACGGTTGGAAGAATTGGCAGTCCGGATCGGTACCATCCAACAAAGCCTCTCTCCTGTTTTGAGAACTCCTCAAAATATTGTGTTTGCAGCCGACCATGGTGTGGTTGTCGAAGGAGTCAGCTTTTCTGCCCCGGAAGTAACGGCACAACAGATATACAATTTCCTGAAAGGCGGCGGCGGAATCAATATGTTTGCACGCCAGCATCATTTCATACTGAAAGTGGTAGATTGCGGAGTGAATGCCGATTTCGGGGATCTGCCCGGACTTATTCACCGGAAAATCAGGAAGAGTACCGATAATTACCTTTACGGACCTGCCATGACGCCCGAAGAGATGGAACGCGCCATCGAAATCGGGGCAGAAATGGTACAATTGGCTTATCAGGAAGGAACCAACATCATCAGTTTCGGCGAATTGGGCATGGCCAATACTTCGGCCTCATCGGTCTGGATGTATTTTTTCACCGGAATTCCGTTAAAAGAATGCGTCGGTGCCGGAAGCGGACTGGACAACCAGGGTATCGAACATAAATATCAGGTACTGAAACGGGCCACAGACAATTATCAGGGAAACGGTACGGCAGAAGATATCCTGCGTTGGTTCGGAGGCTTTGAAATGGTGGCGGCAGCAGGAGGTATGCTACAGGCTGCAGAGTTAGGCATGACGATCATCATCGACGGTTTTATCATGACTAACTGCATACTGGCAGCCAGTAAACTGCATCCGGAGGTATTGGAATATTGTGTATTCGGACATCAGGGCGATGAAGCCGGACATAAATCAGTGCTAGAAGCTTTACACGCCAAGCCATTATTGAATTTGGGATTACGTTTGGGAGAAGGAACGGGAGCCATTTGCGCTTATCCGATTATAGAATCCGCCATCCGTATGATCAACGAAATGAGCAGTTTCAAACAGGCAGCCGTTACGAAATATTTTTAAGATATCCGTATGAAATCTCTGTTTGCGGCAATCATATTATTTACCCGGCTTCCGTTATGGCGAATCGTCCGGGTAGATAAAAAGCAGTATGCAGAAATCCTGTTATACTGGCCAATCGTAGGTTTTTTAACCGGAGCGACAACCTGGGGGACGCTTTATCTTGCCTCTTGGGTCATGCCTTTGTTGCCGGCTTGCGTCATTGCGGTCATTGCCCGTCTGCTCCTGACCGGAGCTTTACATGAAGACGGACTGGCTGATTTTTTCGACGGTTTCGGCGGAGGACATGACAAAGCCGGCATCCTGCGAATCATGAAGGACTCCCATATCGGTAGTTACGGTACGATCGGCCTGATTCTGTATTTCATCTTGTATGTATCTTTGTTGAGTTCGTTTTATTCGCTGGCCCTTCCCGGTGTCATTATCGGAGCGGATGTACTTTCCAAACTTTGTACCGCCGTTATGATCAATACATTACCCTATGCCCGTACGGAAGAAGAGAGCAAAGTAAAAGTACTCTACCGCAAAATCCGTCTCTGCGAATTTGTCCTGGTAGCCCTGCCCTGCCTCACCGCCCTTTGGCTGATGGCGACTCCTTTCTTAGCTTTAATCCCCACCCTCCTTATCCTTACCGGCTTGCGTTGGTATTTCAAACGTAAAATCGGAGGATATACCGGAGATTGTTGCGGGGCCAGCGTACTTTTAGCCGAACAGTTTTTTTATATCGGTGCCACTATCGTTTATACTTATTCCCTATGAAGATAACCCTGATCCGCCATACCCGTGTAGCCGTCGAAACCGGAATTTGTTACGGCTGGAGCGATGTCGGTGTCGCCCCTTCTTTCGAAACCGAAGCCAGCCGGGTCAAAGAAAACATTTCCAACGAACAGTTCGATATCGTGTATAGCAGCCCGCTCTCCCGCTGCCGGAAGCTAGCTGCCTTTTGTGGCTTTCACGAACCGATCCTCGACGACCGTTTAAAAGAACTTAACTTCGGGGAGTGGGAAATGAAGAAATGGGACGATCTCACCGACCCCCGTCTTGAACTTTGGTATAAGGACTGGATTCATCTCCCGGCAGGAGGAGGGGAAAGCTATGAAAATCAGTGCCGCCGTGTCGCTCAATTTCTGGATGAACTCCGCCATTCCGGCCATACCGATGCCTGTATTTTCACCCACCGGGGAGTCATCGCCTGCGCTATGGTCTACGCAGGCATTTGCCCGGTCGAAGAATCATTCAGTATAGAGGTGGACTATGGCAGCAAAAATGTGTTGGAATTCTGAAACTGTATTATTCCAGTAATGAATTCAGATACGCTTCATCCACTTCCTGTATCATAACTTCTTTACCACTCGCTTTCGACTGTTCGATCCAAGTGTTCATTTCGTTCAGATTGTTTAAAATAGCTTCGTAAAGTCTTTCTGAAATATTGATTTCCTCTGCATTTTTCAAGTCGCAGACATATTTTCCGTCTGCCATCTTTACACGACTATAAAAACGATATAAAGCAGCCCGCATTTTACCCATCGCAGTGGTATCGATACTATTTCCCGAACGGGAACATATCGACTGAGACAATCGATCGACATCTACATCCAAATAATTATTATTCTCGACTAAAGATTTCACTTGTACCGTATTAACCGGAATACTCAAAACCGATTCTAACGGCATAACCGGCTTATTTTCCTGATTACATCCGAAGAGAAAACAAAAAATGATCATTCCAATAATGGAAAAATACAACTTATTCATAATTCAATGCTTTTACTTGAACCACCTCCAAGCTCACTACGTGTTTTTAATCGAGGTCATTGCTAAATTATTTTACAACCAATGATACAAAAATATCATGACAAAATTGATCACACCAGACCGAATATTCGGAAAATGTTCGGAAAATAATAATTTTATGATTTATTTCTATCCAAAAATAGCCCACTCCCCCGTCCCCGTGAGCTATTGTAAACCGGAAGCGAGGGGATCAAAAGCTTACTTTTGTCCTCCCTCCATCGTATTCCTCAATCCTTTTAACCAATTATCGATTCGGGTCTCTGTTTTATCAGCCTCATAATCCTCATCCAGCGGCAAACCGATAAATTTACCTTCCTGTAAAGCACGCGAATCGTTAAAGATGTAATCACGGGTCTCTGTTTCTCCGATCAGTTGCCCGCCGATTTCTTCGATTGTCTGGCCCAATATGCCCATTCCGTCTACAAAATTATTCGGATAACTGACATGATCCCCCAACCCGACGATAGCAACCTTTCGACCTTCCAAACGAATCCGGAGCATTTTGGGTAAAAATGACGACCAGGGATCTTTTTGTTCCATTTCCCAGGTATTCCGGCCTAAAGTCGAACAGACCAGGATCAGATTGTGATAATCCAGTAATCGCAGTGGAGTGACATCAGAAATAACAAAGAGATCCGGTTGCAGATCTACCAGTTTTTGTTTGATCAGACGGGCCACTTTATGAACGCTGCCTCCCGAAGGTGCATAAAATATTCCTAATCGTTTTGTAGCCTTATGCTCTTTATCTATCAAATAATTCCCTTCCAGATCAGCTTTCAGCTGATAATTCCCTGGTTGATTTTCCTTTTTCATGGATCGCATAATTTAATGTCAAACCTATATGATATCTAACCTATATACGGCAAAGGAACGGGACGGTTTGTTTTTGTTAAAAAAATTTTCTCTGCGCTTTATTTTTGTTTAAATAACCATTTATCGTCTTGAATCTGAAGTTCATAAATTTTGTCATTACCTCCGTCAGTAGTCGAATCGGCATCGGCATCCTCTGTTTTAGCTTTGTGTCTCAGATCATCCAAGGCCGATTTATAGCGGGATTTTTCCTCTGTGGTCAGCGAAGGCATATCATTGATCCGGTCAGAAATAAACTGCATCAGTTTTTCATTGTTGCAAATATTCAGATTACAGGCTAATCCGGCTTCCCGTATGGTTTCATTAAACTGAAGTAACATCTGATCCACCCTCTTTTTATCCGCTTTCCAATATCCTTTCCTGACCGTCTCGAGCAGACGGGCAAGTATCGACTGATAGGCATATAAATTGCCGCTCTTCTTAAACCGTTCTTTTATATCCAGTCGATATTTATCCATGACATAAGTATCATAGATTTGATTCCAGTCGTTATCGCTAACCGATTCCGGTAATGTGGCCTCCCAGCCCCAAAGATTAAAAACCATTTTATTGATAAAACGGGCACCGGCATATCCCTCGTCCACCATCGCATCCACCCATTTGGGATTCAGATAACGGGTCTTCAGTTCACGTCCCAGAAATTTCTCGAGTGTCTCCTGTCCCGGAGCCGAAGGATCGACCAGATTCGTCAGCATGACCACCGGTGATTTCCCGTCGATCGTCCGAACGGCCAAACCGGTAGCACCGAGGTACTGAAACATATCGTCATTATCCAGCAAAGCATACAGATTCGAAGTCCTGCTGTGTAAAGCCACCCTGGTGCCCGACAAAGCATTTTTAAATACAGTTTTCGAAAAGCCTTTCGGTAAATAGGTATATTCGTCCTCTACTTTCGTTCCCCAAAATCCCTGGCCATACAAATGACTCATCTTGTCAAAATAAACTTCCGCCACGTCCTTTTCATCCTCCCAGGTTCCCGAAGCCTGCACCGTCCCACTAACCCCGGTGCCATAAGCACCCGAAGGGGTCGTAAACAAACGTACCGAAGCGATGCGCCGGGCCAGCGAATCTTCCTGAACCCCCAGTTGTTTCAACTTATCTTCAGATTCAAGGATATGTTCCCGGACAAAATTATCTTTTTCATCGGCACTTCTGGCCAGGCTGACTGCCTTATCCAGCAGAGCCATCAATTCGGGAAAAATATCCCTGTATAATCCCGATGGAGCAAAAACGACATCTACTCTCGGACGTTTCAACTCATGCTGCGGAATCAATTCCAGACCGATAACCTGATTGGAAGCATTATAAACAGGTCTCACACCAAGTAAGCTTAAAGCCTGGGCTTCCATCGTACCTTCATTCCGGATACACTCCACCGCCCACAAATTTATGGTCACTTTAGGAGGACACTCCCCGTTGTGTTCGGCCTTATACTGTTCTATCAGCTCCTCTGCCAATTGCTCTCCCAACCGACAAGTCATTCTGGAAGGAATCAGTCTCGGATCGAAAGCAAAAAAGTTTTTACCTGTAGGCAGAGCACCCGGATTCCGGATCGGGTCGTTTCCTGTTCCTGCCCGGACATACTTTCCATTCAAAGCCCGGATAAAAGCATCCAATTCTTCTTTCCCCGATTTTGCGATATTCTTTTGTACCTGCTCCCTGAAAAGTTCCAAATCTTTTCCCATCAAATCCTTTTGCATTGATACAATAGCTTCCGTTGTCGCTTTCGTATAAGCCTCATCAGGGGATACACCGAAAGTGTGCAAGCCGAAAGGGGTTTTATTTTCTTCTATCTCTTTCAGATAATCGTCGATATCTTCCAGATTCTGATCCGTTATGGTATCCAGCTTCAAATCCTTATCCAGTCCGAGTGTTTTTATCCGAAGAACCAGATCCCTGAATTGCGCCATCGACGAGATCGGGCTTTTGCTTTTTTGATCATAGTATTTAGATATGCCACTTTTCAAATCCCGCAATTCCGGATTTAAAGAAGCCTTATCGAAAGGAGGAGTCATGTGGTCGATAATCACGGCCTGTCCCCTTCTTTTCGCCTGCAGGCCTTCACCCACATTATCCACAATATACGGATAAATATTAGGTACATCCATGATCAGCGCTTCGGGATAATCATCGGGACCGAGTCCGGCTTCTTTTCCGGGCAACCACTCATGCGTGCCGTGAGTACCGATATGCACCAGTGCATCTGCGTGAAAGCCATACTTCAAAAAAAGATAATAAGCCAGATACTGATGAGGGGGAGGAACCAGAGGATCGTGATATAAACTCTTCGCATTGTCTTCCCATCCCCGGGGAGGTTGAGGTGTCAGTATGATATTTCCGTATTTCACCACCGGGATCACAAAATAAGATTTCCCGGAAGAATCTTTCCAAACCATCAGTTCAGACTCTTCGGGTTTTCCCCATTTGTTCTCCATTTCCGTCCTAATCTTCAACGATAACTTATCGTACCATTCTTTGTACACTTCCATCGGTACCAATACAGGATCTCCTTTACGCACCAATTTATCCACCTCTGCAGGAGCCCAGGAACCGATATTCCTTCCATAGTCCATCACCCGGTTAAAAATAGCAGCACTGTCGATCGGCTGCCCGCCGGTATCATACCCCTCCTGCCGCATTCTCTGTAGGATAGATAAAATACTTTGGGGAAGTACATTCAGGTAGCTGGCCCCTATGTTTTCTTTTCCGGGAGGATAGCTGTAGTAAATCAGGGCCACTTTCTTTTCACGATTAGGCTTTGTCTGCAGGTTATGGATATTCTTTATACGCCCGAGCAGCGTTTCCATCTGATAACCGATCATATTCTTAATCCGGATATTATGATCGAAATCGTCGAATACGACAGCAACAGAAGGTTCGATATAACCGGCTAATTCGGGTATAGCCACCAAATTCGACCGATTGTAAATATCTATTCCGACTAAAGATTTTTCCCAATCTTTTTGATTCGTACTCAGTATAATCCCATTGATCACCGGCACTCCTAATTTTTCCAGTACCACCCTTTCCTGCTCAGGCCTTGTATTATACCAACATCCCAGATTCAAGAGGGCACTCACGCGGGGAAGACTATCACAGGAAATAAAAAACCGTTCGATCACCTGTTCTTCGTGATGTCCCGGTTTTTGAGAGGTGAACACGGGTAATACATTAAAACCTTTCTCTTCGATATTCCGGATAAATACATCGATATACAAATACTGCGATTTGGTCAGATCGCTTCTCCCAATAATCAATCCGATCCAGGGAGCCTGGGTGTCGATATCGGTTCTCTCGGCTAAATAAGAACCGATATAGGTATGTAATTTTTTATTTCTATAGTTATATATTCCGGAAAGGGGAGTTTCTTCAATATCCTGATATTCACAATCGAAATGTAAATCTTTATTCAGTTTTTTCAGAACGATATTCATGATATTGTTTTCTCCTCCGCTTTTAAAAGCGGCCAATGTCCAGGGATCGAAACAGATCCCCCATTCCTGCAATTCGGCATCGTATTCATGGGATAAATTAAGCGCATAAACCTTCGCTCCGCGTTTCAAAGCAGACAACAGCTGAGGTTTAGCTTTAAAAACCAACCCATTATTATGCAAAGCGACGAATATCAGATCGGAATTTTCAAAAAAATCCATATCACTTTCGTGATAGTTGGAATAGATAAATTCCTTGAACTGACATTTCTCCGCTACCTCCGGATGCATTTTCGCCAGTAAATGCATGCTCCGGTTTACGCCGACCCAAAAACCGTCATCGATAAGAAAACTGACTTTGTTTTGGGCTGTCAAAGATAGCCCAAAACAAAGTGACAAAATAACAAAATAATACTTAATCCCTTTCATATCCCCATTATATATCCGTCATCAGCAATAAATACATGTCTTCAGATCAAAAAGTCATAGCAGCTCTTACCTGAAAATTCCGCCCAGGCATATTATAACCATCCTTTTCGGTATAATTTTCATCGAATAAATTGTTAATATTCAAACCGACCGACACATTCTCTACAAGCGGACAAGAGGCCGAGAAATCGAACACCATAAATTGCGGATGCTTAATCAGTTTATCAGCCCAATACCCGGGTTGGCTTTCACTTAACAAATCGTTCAATGTCGGACGATATTTATCACCGATAAAGTTTTTCTCGATGCGATGTCCGGCAAAACGTCCGTTCAGCCGCGCACTGAATCCTTTCTGATGCAAGAAATCGAGTCCGAAATTGGCATTCTGTTTCCGAACGGATAATGTTTTGTTCCATACTCCTTTAGTCTGATCCTGATAGGTAAACATCCAGGTCAGATTTCCATAAAGCTTCAAAGCAAAGTCACTATCGAACAGACGGCCGAAGTCATAAGAAGCCATAATTTCCATTCCACTTTTTTTTGCTTTATCGGCATTCTTGAACGTTTTGTACTTTTGTCCGCTTTCTTCATCGGTCCATGCCTCTTCCACAATCAGATCATCATTCCACGTATAAAAATAAGTAAAATCAAAATTTACCCCCAGTTCCGGCCGGCTGAATGTCAAACCGGCATCCAACGTACGGGATTTTTCAGGATCCAGATCAGGATTTCCTACGGTAAGCGTACCGCTGTACAAAAATTCTCCGGCTTTCTGATAAGCATCGGTCATGCTGAAAGCTGTACCGAAACTGGCATGGACGGCCATACCGCCGTATATATTGTATTTTGCGCCGATATTGGGATTGAAAGTGTTGTAACTTTCCGATTTCTCTTCATTCTCCAAACCAGGTGTTTTCCGAAGTTTAAAATCGATATAATCATAGCGCAATCCGACCGACAAGTCCAATTTTTCTTTAAATAATTTCAAGTTACTCTGCAGGAATATCCCCCAAGCCGTATTCCGGAAACGGGGTTGATAAGGTGCTTTAATCTCACCACGCGCTTTAAAACTGGTTATCTCACTGACTTCATTATTGTTATCGAATCCGAAAGCAATTCTTTGTTTGCCTAAAATCAGATTATCGTGTACTGTAAATCCATAAGTATTCAGTTCGTTACCCGAATACACATAAGCCGTATCGGTGTCTGCCGTATAAGTATCGGTCTTAGCTGTAGAGTAATGAGGAGCGAAAAACAAACTATGATTATTCACTTTTCCGTTGAGTTCCAATTTTTCGGTATACCGGGTGACATCTTTCTTTTTCAATCCGTTAGCCCCCCAGACATTTCCTCCCGTCGGCAGGTCCTTACCCACAAAAAAAATCTCGGTAAAATTCAAAGACCAGTTTTTCCCGAAATCATAACCGATACGGCCTTTACCGGCGATACCGCTATGCCGAGAGCCATTCATTTTAATACCATAAGTATCTTTACCGAGGATAGCTTTATCCGTTGCCGACATATGCAAGAGATTATGGTCTCCGATCTTATAGTTTCGTGCCTGAGCAGTATAATCGAAAGAGGCATCGAAAGAAAGCCCCCGGTAGATCCGTCCACCGACATGAAAAGCCCCTTTGGAAGTTTGATAACTTCCGGCTGCAACTTTGATTCCTCCGGTGAGTTTATCCTTATTCCGTTTGGTGACGATGTTCACCACTCCACCCATCGCATCCGAACCATACATGGCGGAGAAAGGGCCTTTCAGTACTTCCACCTGCTCTACATCGCCTAAAGAAAGTGTCGCCATATTGGTAGTACCGGCCGGTACTCCATCGATCAGGACTGTCGTATATTTTCCTTCTGTCGGTTTGAATCCCCGAATACTGAAATAAGAATTATATCCCGGATATTCGATCACATCCACATTAACAAAATTTTTCAACAGGTCCGTCAGATTATTGATCCCCGAAGCTTCGATCTGCCGCTTGGTCACCACCTCTACCCTGTTCGGAAGATCTTTTAATAAAGCTCCGGTTTTAGTCGCATGGATCATCACCTCCTCCAAATCTATCCGACGCATGGAATCGGTTTTTATAGTTACAGGTTGCTCTGCATACATGCCCATACAGAACGTAAGGGCAAGAGAAGTTAAAATAAATTTCCTTTTCATCTTGAATTTGTTTTACACCGACATAAATTATTGTTTGCTAATCACATACAAGTTTATTCGTTGTAACAGCGGCAAAGCCACTCCCAACAAATTGAAAGTTTCCCCTCAAAAAACTTGCATAAATTCACCCCATTCATGTGCCACCGGCGCTTCCCCGTTTACCGGTAACATTTTGCATAATTCTAAATTCACCTGAAAAGAAATCATATTGCAGAATCCTGACTGGAAATTGTTTTCCGGCATAATCCCTGCCGTAAAGCACACCCTTTGTAAAAAAAATCAAGTCCGAATCGAGCAACCTTAATCCCCGAAGGTTTATCAATCATACATCATTTCGGCAGGTCTTCTGACTTACTCCAATCTTCAAACGCCCTTCCCATTCTTTCCAGAACAGTGGCTAAAGTATTGTTGAAGATTTTAGCAGAGCTTACAGCAGCGGGTCTGTCCAGGATTCTCACCTGATTCCCTTTTCATCACTTTTCCGTAGCAGCAGAATCGTGACACCAAAATCGGATGCAAAGATATCGATTTTTTTATTTTAAGAAGATACTTTTACGATATTTTCCAATTTTTCAGACAGACTGCGACCATATTCTTACAGGAGATCTGTATTTCCAGCCACCGGGGAGCCATTGACTGTAGCATGGTCTATGCGAGATTTTGTTCCGTTAACGATTCTTTCAGGGGCTATCATGGCGAAGTTTATCAATCCTTTTACAGATGTCGGATTCAAAATCATTTTCGGATAGGAAATGACAAAGGGTCTGCTGATCGACTTTCTGAACGATCTGTTGGTAGGTGAACGGCATATTCAGGATCGGTGTGTTCTTCATGAATTTCCGCCTGGGTGATTCTCCGGGCAAACTGCGTACGGACATCGTACTCTCCGACCGTAATACACACGAGGTATTTTCGGATAAACTACGCTTTATTTTCATCGAACTTCCGGCTTTTACGAATGAAGAAGAAGAATGTATAACTGATTTTGAACGCTGGATTTATGTATTAAAGAATATGGAAACACTAAACCGATTACCGTTTAAGGCCCGCAAAGCGGTGTTCGAAAAACTGGAAAAAATCATCGACTCGCATCACTGACAAAAGAAGAACGCGAAAAGTACGACGAAAGTATCAAGGTCTATCGCGACCAGTTAGTGACAATCGCTTTCGCCAAAGAAAAGGGAATAGAGGAGGGGATGGAGAAAGGCCGGAAAGAAGGCGAAAAAAAAGAAACAGCTGGAAATCGCCCGTAATATGAAAGCAAAAGGTTTTGCCGCAGAAGATATCAGTGAGCTGACCGGCCTTCCCGTCAAAGAAATTAAAGAACTTTAAATTGTTGTTTTCCGACTGAATAAATCAATTCAGAAAACCGCATTTTATTTATATCTTTCTTTCAACCCTTCCCTTATCCGGTGCGGAAGTGTCCCCTTTGCGGGCTGCTACCGCTAAAAGGATTCCCAATACCACTCCCAACAAGGCAGCACACAATACCCGCATATTGCCGGGCAACAGAAAAGTGATGGTATGAGCCGGGAACCAGAAGAAAGGGATGGTTTTCTTAAAGACAAATCCCCACAACACCCTCCAATTCAAACTGCTCATGATCCCTCCCATATCCAGTGGTGTGAAGAAACCACGGAGTGTACCGCCGTGCATCAGAATATGGGTATCCGTAATTTTATGCAGCGTCATAAATACCGGAGCGAAAATGGTATTCATACTCACCGACACGGCAAAAGCCACCCCTACTTTAGCCCAGCACAATCCCGGTGCATGAAAAACCGCCGGAGCCTCCTGCATGCCAAGGTATTGCAAAAATGCCGGAGTACCATTCGAAAAAATAACCATCGCCATATTAATGCCCATCCCCAATATCCCCCATACAAACATCCGGGGCAAAACCCCGAATCCTTTCCGGCAATACACGCCGGCACTAATCCGCAAGCCGATCATCTCTCCCAAAGTCGACAAGACGGCAAATTTCAGGAAACTCATGATCATGCCATGAGCCGCATTAAAAGCATGATACCATTCGTAAACAGGCCGGCAGATAAAAAAGGGTAGCAGCAAAACCGCTACCCCCAGTATAAAAATAAAGTCTTGTTTTTTCATTTTTCAATCCGGATACGGGCATCCACCGCCACCACATTTTCTTTATTACCGAGTAATGGATTCAGGTCCATCTCAAAAATTTCAGGAGCCACTTTCACTAACATGGACACCCTCGACACGGCTTCGGCGAATTTTTGTTCGTTCACCGGTTCTTGTCCCCGTACTCCCTGAATGATTTTATACGATTTCAAGCTACGGATCATATCCAAAGCTTCCGGTTGGGCAATCGGAGCCAAGCCTGCTTTCACATCTTTCAAAACCTCGATAAAGATACCTCCTAATCCGCACAACACCATATGTCCGAATTTATCTTCCCGTTTAGCCCCGATAAACACTTCGGTCCCGGACAACTGCTGAGCCAGCATGACGGCATGCGTATCTTTGATCTGCATCATCCGACGGAATTCGCTGCGTACCGTCGCTTCGTCCCTTACGTTGAGGGTTACCCCACCGACATCGGATTTATGGACAGGTCCTACTACTTTCATCACTAACGGGAAACCGATCTGACGGGCCAGACCGACAATTTCTTCCTCTTTATCGGCCACACCTTCTTTCGCCCGGGCAATACCGGCAGCATCCAGCAATTCATGGATCTGTTCAGGTGACAGATAGCCGTTTTCAGCCTGATCGACGACTGCCCGGATCCGTTTCCGGTCTACTTCCGGCAATGCGGGCTCGGCAGGTTGCGGAGCAGGGGTACGGTATATTTTACACAAAGCATTACCAAAATTCACTTCATAAGGGAAGTAAACGCCACCTTTCCGTACAAACTCGTCGATTTCCTCTTTCACCACCATCGAAGAGGGGAATATGGGATAAATCGGTTTCGGGGAAGTAGCTATTTTTTCACGCAATACTTCATATACATCGAAAACGGGGAAAAGCCCGGGACTACCGAAGATCACTGCAATACCGTCGATATTATCGAAATCGCGATTACAGGCATCCAGGATAATTCCCAATTGTTCAGCTGTTCCCGTCGCTAAAAAGTCAATGGGATTACCTACAGAAGATCCGTTAAACAACTGTGCCAGCAATGCTTCAGCCTTCGGCCCTTCCAAATGAGGAATTTCCATTCCTCCATCCGACAAGGCATCTGTCAGCATTACGGCCGGTCCTCCGGCATGGGTTACGATAGCCATATTCTTTCCCCTCAATTCGGGATAGTTAAAAATAGCTGCCACCGTGGCCAGTTCATCCCGCCCGTTACACCGTACGATACCGGCTTTCCGGAATAAAGCTTCCACGGCAACATCCGAGCTGGCCAAAGCTCCGGTATGCGACGAAGCGGCACGGCTTCCGGCAGCGGAACCGCCTGATTTGATCGCAGCGATACGACAACCTTTCCGGATCAGTGAGGAAGCATGCTTCAATAATTTTTCCGGTTTATCGATACTCTCTACATACATCAATTTAATCCGTGAACTTGTCTCGGGATCGAAAGATTCGTCCCAATATTCCAGGACCTCTTCCACGCCTAACTGGGCAGAATTACCGACTGAAAATACACTCGAAAATTTTACACCTTTCTGCATACCGGCATCCATAATGAAAAGTGCCGTTGCTCCCGAGCCCGATACGAAATCTACTCCTTTCGGATCCAATTTCGGTATAGGGGTCGTGAATACCCCATTGTAGTTCGTTGTCAATACGCCGATACAATTCGGGCCGATCAAAGCTCCCCCGACAGAATCGATCGTTTCTACAATTTGTTTTTCCAATGCTTTCCCTTCTGCATTCTCTTCACTAAATCCGGCAGACAGAATGATAAATGCCCGGGTATTTTTTTGTTTCGCCAGCATCTCTACCGTCGACGGACAGAATTTGGCAGCGATGGCCAGGATAGCGCAATCCACTTCCGGCAAATCTTTCACGTCCCGGTAGGATTTGATACCTTGTACTTCATCCATTTTCGGATTCACCACATATAAACTCCCTTTAAAATGTCCATCGATCAAATTCTTCAATACCTTACCACCCGGTTTCTGAATATCGTCCGATCCTCCAACCACCACAATGCTGGAAGGATTTAGCAATTGTTTATTAATCATATCTTCCGAATTTTACTATAAAATTCACTATTCAATTTTATCAATTATATATTATTGAAAAACTTCAAAAATTCCCCTACTTTAGTGACCATATTTTTTGAGCCGGTATAAAAAGGTATCCGTTGGTGGATATTTTCAGGGGTCATGTCCAATATCCGGTTTCCGCCATCCGTAGCCAATCCTCCGGCTTGCTCGGCAATAAACGCAATCGGATTACATTCGTACAACAGACGCAGTTTTCCTGTCGGATGGCTATTGGTTTCGGGATAAATAAAAATACCTCCCTTCAATAAATTCCGGTGGAAATCGGCCACCAGAGAACCGATATAACGCGAAGTATAAGGACGCTTGGTTTTCTTATCGGTTTCCTGGCAATACTTTATATATTTTTTCACTCCCACCGGAAATTTCTCATAATTTCCTTCGTTTATAGAATAAATAAAACCATTTTCCGGTGTTTTAATATTCGGATGTGAAAGACAGAACTCCCCGATAGAAGGGTCCAGCGTAAAACCGTTCACTCCGTTGCCGGCCGTATATACCAACATCGTAGAAGAGCCATAAATAACGTAACCGGCAGCAACCTGGTCACAACCTTGCTGTAAAAAGTCATCGATATTCGCAACTTCGCCCAGCGGAGATTTGCGGCGGTAAACAGAAAAAATAGTACCGATAGAGACATTCACGTCGATATTCGAAGAGCCATCCAGCGGATCCATACAAAAGATATATTTCGCATCACGGCTCAATCCATCGTCAAAAACAATGATATCCTGATTTTCTTCTGAAGCAACACCGCAACATTCACCACTGGCTTTCAGTTCCGACAAAAAAGTCTCATTGGCATAAATGTCCAGTTTTTGCTGGTCTTCACCTTGTACATTCTCGGAGCCGGCACGCCCCAGAATATCCACTAAACCAGCCTTATTCACCTCCCGGTTGACTTTTTTGGCTGCAATACCTACGTGATGTAACAAACAAGAAAAACCCCCTGTTGCCTGAGGTACTCCTGCCTGCTGTTCGATAATAAACTGATTTAAGGTTGTAACTTTATTCATTGATTCTGATTCTATTTGTTATTAGATGCAAATATAAAATGATAAATCGTAATACACAAACGTTTTCATGAAATTAGTATTCCCTCAGAATCACAGATTTTTTGAAAATCAAATAAGTTTTCATTCAATCCGAATTGATTCCACATTATTATTCAATTTTAATATCTAAATTAGCGCCATGAATTAATTATCGTGTTTAAATTTAAACGCAATGAACGTATATAAGTTTGGTGGCGCTTCCGTTAAAGATGCCGAAGGTGTAAAAAATTTATTTAAAATCATCAATACCCAGCGGGAAAATTTAATCATTGTCGTATCGGCGATGGGAAAAATGACCGATGCCCTGGAAGTTTTGTGTAATTCTTATTTCGGGAAAACCGGTAATATTGCAGAGGTTTTTCAGCGCATTCAAGATTTCCATCAGCAGATTATCCGGGATCTTTTCGGTTCTGCCGACAGTGAAGTAAATGCCCGGGTAGAAGCCCTGTATCAGGAATTGGACACTATCCTAAAAAGTGATCCTTCCCTCTGTTACGATTATGAATACGACCGGATCATCTGTTTCGGTGAATTGCTCTCGACAACAATCATTGCCGCCTATCTCGAGAAACAAGGACGAAAAGCCAAGTTTACCGATATCCGTAAATGTCTGATTACCGACCAAAACTACCGGAATGCTTGTGTAGATATCGAATTATCGGCTCAGTTGTGCCGGAAGACATTCAATTTTCAGGATACATTTATGTATATCACGCAGGGATTCATTGCCGGAACGACGACCAATCAAACGACCACCCTGGGGCGTGAAGGTTCGGACTATACCGCAGCCCTTTTGGCCAATTTGCTGGATGCCGAAGATGTTACCATTTGGAAAGACGTGCCCGGTATTATGAATGCCGATCCCAAAATATATGAAAATACAGAAATTATCAGTAAGCTATCCTATAAAGAAGCGATCGAACTATCGAACTGCGGAGCGAAAGTAATTCATCCGAAAACCATCAAACCGTTGCAAAATAAAGGGATTCCGTTATTCGTAAGATCTTTCCTTTACCCGGAAAGTCATGGTTCGGTGATCCGGGAATTGGACGAGAAATTGAAATTACCTCCGATTTATATCAATAAAGGAGATCAGTTATTACTGACTCTTTCCCCCCGGGATTTTTCTTTTATAGCAGAAGAAAAACTGAGCCGTATTTTCGCTACGTTAGCCAAATACAGACTCCGCCTTAACCTGATGCAAAATTCAGCAATCACATTCTCTTTTTGCATCGACTATAATGAAGCGATTTTTGAAAGTTTCATCGATGAACTCCATGACGAATACGAAGTACTCTACAACAAAAATGTGCGCTTGCTGACGATTCGTCATTACAATGAAGACATCATCCAACAGCTGACCAGCCATAAAAATGTGTTGGTAGAACAACGCAGCCGTTTAACAGCCCGTTTTGTCGTAGCCGACAATTAAAACGATCCTGCCAATGAAAAAACTATCTATCATCATACCTGCCTATAATGAGGAACGTTCGATTTCCCAAATTCTCGGAAAAATACACCAGACCCGATTGATTGGAGAAACAGAAAAAGAGATCCTCATTATCGACGACGGTTCAAAAGACAGTACAGCTGAAAAATGCCGGCAATTCATGCAGGCCCACCCCGATCTGGATATACATTATCACCTCCAGCCTTTCAATCAGGGGAAAGGAGCAGCGTTGAGAACAGGCATAGCATTAGCGACAGGAGATTGGATCATCATTCAGGATGCAGACCTGGAATATGACCCCGAAGATTATAATCCTTTATTACAGTGGGTGATCGAAAACAATGCCAAAGTAGTCTATGGTTCCCGTTTCCTGAAACCTTCGAACAAACATTCTTACCTGCGTTTTTATTTAGGCGGGAGATTAGTCACTTTTGTCACGAATCTCTTATACGGCCAACATCTGACAGACGAACCGACCTGTTATAAATTCTTCGATGCACAATTTTTAAAATCCATTCCATTAAAATGCCAGGGCTTTGAATTTTGTCCGGAAGTAACGGCAAAAGTTTGTAAGAAAGGAATCAAAATCCACGAAATACCGATCAATTACTACCCGCGTAGCATCGCCGAAGGGAAAAAAATAAATTGGAAAGATGGCCTGGAAGCCATCTGGACTCTGTTAAAATATCGTTTTAAAAACTAACAGGATGGAGAAAAAAACAAATTATTCAATTCAGACGTTACTAGAGAGCCGTTCCTTTTTATATGTCTTATTACTCATCGTTACGATCTGTTTTGTGAGTACCTACACTAAGATTTACGATGTAAAACTGGATATGAACGGAGATAATATCCATTATTATGCTTTGGGAAAAGCGCTGGCAGAAGGCAAAGGATTTACCAATACCATTTCTTTTTCCGAAACTCCACATACTCATTTCCCACCGGGATATCCGGTTTTTGTCGCCGGAGTGATGAAATTCTTTCCGGATAATATCAATGCCGTAAAGATAGCAAACGGTATCTTGCTCTATGCCGCTATCTTGCTGCTTTTCTTTTTATTGAAAAAAATATCGGGAAGTATCATCGTTGCTTTCCTGACTTGTGTATTTTGTTCTATTCATGCAGAGATATTGCGGTATGCCACGATCATGATGAGTGAAATGCTTTTCCTGTTTTGTAGCGTGGCAGCAATCTTCCTGATGCTAAGCATAAAACCGGAACAACTTTTTACCCAAAAAGGGGTACGGGATACGATCTTACTCGTTCTTCTTCTGTTCCTGGTCAACTATATCTATTTTGTCCGGACTATGGGCACTTCGCTCATTCTGGCAATTATCATTTATAGCGGTATACTCTTTCTCAAACCGTGTTATGCCCTGTACAAAAATAGAAAAGCCCTGGAAGAATCCCCGTCCCGGAAAACTTCTTTCCAACAGCTACTGAGATACGGATTATTGTTCGTATTACTCGCCGGTTCGTTCTGGGGTACGAAAACGGCCTGGGACATACGGAACAAAAACGTCGGCAAAACAAGCAACGATTACATCAGTGACTTTATGAAAAAACCGAATGGACAAACGATGGCCAATTGGGACGACTGGAAAAACCGGATTACCGATAATTTCGGATCCTATCTGAACAAATGGCTGCCCAACGCCATTTTGAATACCCCCTATAATCTGAATGCCAAATCTTCCGGGGGAGAAATTTTCCGGGGGATGCTGATCGCATTTCTGATCATTTTCGGTCTCATCAAATTGCCCAAAGGCGGATTGCTCCTGTTTCTCTATTTGGGTGCAACCATGGCAGTCCTGCTCGTGTGGCCGGAACAATACGGCGGTCTTCGCTATTTCATCGCCGCTATTCCTTTTTTCATCTTCCTGTTTTTCTACGGTATAAATGCGGTGATTCTTTATCTGGGTAAACGCCGGAGAAAAAATATTCCGGTATTCTTACCGGCTGCCTGCATGATTATCTTTGCCCTGATTTTCATGTTTCCTGCCTATTCCCAGGCTTTGGTCGAAAAAAAGCAGCTGGCGAAATACAAAACCTGGAGTCCTGAAATTGCCGGAAATGCTTTTGCAGAATTTACGGCTGCCATGCAATGGTGCGGGAAAAATCTTCCCGATAGCGCACGGGTGATTTGCCGGAAACCGGAAATATTCTTTATGTACTCGGGAGGGAAAAAATGCGGTAGTTTTTCCCAATACGGAAAACCGGAAGATATCCTGCAACAGCTGATCGGTCAAAAAGCCACCCATGTCATCATCGACCATTGGTTTCGGCATGCCTACTATACGTTGTATCCGCTGATCTCGACACATTATCCGGAAAAATTCAAATTCGTCGGTAAGTTTGAAAGCCGGGGAGCCCAACAGGAACCCCCGACCCTCATTTTCGAATTTCATCCCGACTGGACTAAGCCTGAGACAAATGCACAATAATTTTATCTGATTATAAAAGAGAACTGTATCAATTTCCATTCAAAAATGATATATTTGCACTTTGTTTTTATAAAAGTGCACAACAAGGTGTGTCATTTACTATTGCAAATATAAAAATCACCTATAATGAACGAGAAATTTCCTGAATACAAAGGCCTGGATCTTTCTGAGGTAAACAAAGAGATATTAAAAACCTGGGAAGAAAACAAGACTTTCGAAATGAGTTTGAAGACACGGGAAGGTCACCCTTCATTCGTTTTCTATGAAGGTCCTCCTTCAGCGAACGGCATGCCCGGAATCCATCATGTGATGGCCAGAACCATTAAGGATGTCATTTGCCGTTATAAAACTCTGCAAGGATTTTTAGTAGAACGTAAAGCAGGCTGGGATACGCATGGTCTCCCTGTAGAACTCGGTGTAGAAAAAAAATTAGGAATCACCAAAGAGGCTATCGGTAAAACGATCAGCGTCGTGGAATATAACAAAGAATGTCGTGCAGATGTCATGAAATTCACTAAAGAATGGGAAGATCTGACAAAGCAAATGGGATATTGGGTAGACATGAAAAATCCCTATATCACTTATGACAACCGATATATCGAAACGTTATGGTATCTATTGAAGAAATTGTATGAAAAAGGATTTCTTTATAAAGGTTATACCATACAGCCTTATTCTCCGGCTGCGGGTACCGGTCTGAGTACACACGAACTGAACCAACCGGGATGTTACCGGGATGTAAAGGATACGACTTGTGTCGCCCAATTCAAGGTAATCCGGGACGAAAAATCCGAAAAGCTGTTTGCTGACAGCGAACCGGTATATATTCTGGCGTGGACAACTACACCCTGGACTTTGCCTTCCAATACCGCCCTGGCTGTAGGACCCAATATCACTTATTATGTCGTAAAGACTTATAATCCTTATACCTATCTTCCGGTGACCGTCATTTTGGCCAAAGACCGGTTCAGTGCCTATTTCAATCCCAAAGCCGAAAGTTTGGCCCTGGAAGATTATCAGGCAGGAGACAAATTGATTCCCTATCGGAAAGTCGGGGAATTCAAAGGTCCGGAACTCGAAGGTATCCGTTATGAACAGCTGATGCCCTGGATGCGTCCCGAAGGAGATGCGTTCCGGGTAATCCTCGGGGATTATGTGAGTACAGAAGACGGAACCGGCATCGTACATATCGCTCCGACTTTCGGTGCCGACGACGACCGGGTTGCCAAACAAGCCGGAATCGCTCCGATGTTATTGGTCGACAAAGACGGTAATAAACAACCGATGGTCGATAAACGCGGACGTCTTTTCGTTTTGGAAGAAATCGATCCCGAATTTGTAAAGAGCCATGTCAATACCGAACTTTACAGTGAATATGCCGGCCGGTTTGTCAAAAACGCTTATGACCCTCAACTGACTGAAGAAGATGCCACCCTCGACATCGACCTGTCCGTCATGCTGAAAAAAGAAAATAAAGCATTCAAGGTCGAGAAACACGAACACAATTATCCGCATTGCTGGCGTACCGATAAACCGGTATTGTACTATCCTTTGGATTCGTGGTTTATCAAAACTACCGCTGTACGTGAACGGATGATCGAGCTCAACAAGACTATCAACTGGAAACCGGCCAGTACGGGCGAAGGACGGTTTGGGAAGTGGCTGGAAAATCTGGTTGACTGGAACCTTTCGCGTTCACGTTACTGGGGCACTCCGCTCCCCATCTGGGTAAGTGAAGACGGCACAGAAAAAAAATGTATCGGTTCGGTAGCAGAACTAGTCGAAGAGATCGAAAAATCGATCCAGGCCGGCTTTATGCAGGAAAATCCTTATCAGGGATTTATTGCCGGTGATTATTCTAAAGAGAATTACGATAAAATAGATTTGCATCGTCCTTATGTCGACGACATCATTTTGGTGTCAGACAGCGGACAAAAAATGTACCGGGAAAAAGATCTGATCGACGTGTGGTTCGACTCAGGCGCTATGCCCTATGCTCAGCTTCATTATCCATTCGAACATCGCGAAGATATCGATCAGAAACTGCGCTTTCCGGCAGACTTTATCGCCGAAGGTGTCGATCAGACCCGGGGCTGGTTTTTCACCCTGCATGCCATCGCGACAATGGCTTTCGACTCGGTTGCCTTCAAGAACATCATTTCCAACGGGCTGGTATTAGATGCCAAGGGCAATAAAATGTCCAAACGGCTCGGGAATGCAGTAGATCCTTTTTCTACGATAGCCACTTATGGATCGGACCCATTGCGTTGGTATATGATTACTAACTCGCAGCCCTGGGATAACCTGAAGTTCGACATGGCAGGTATCGACGAGGTGAAACGTAAATTTTTCGGAACCCTCTACAATACCTACGGTTTCTTCGCTTTGTATGCCAATGTAGACCATTTCCGCTATGCAGAGGCAGAAGTCGCTATTGAAGAACGTCCCGAGATCGATCGTTGGATTCTGTCTTTACTGAATTCTCTGATCAAGGAAGTGACCGAAGCTTACGAAAAATACGAACCGACCAGGGCAGGCCGGGCTATTCAGGATTTCGTTATCGAAAATCTGTCCAACTGGTATGTACGTTTATCCCGGAAAAGATATTGGGGAGGTGAATACTCCCAGGATAAGATTTCCGCTTATCAGACGTTATATACTTGTCTGGAAACGATCGCTATTCTTTCGGCTCCGATCGCTCCGTTCTATATGGAAAAACTATTCGGTGACCTGAATAAAGTGACCGGACGGCACAGCGGAAGCGTACATTTAGCCGATTTCCCGAAAGCCGACGAAAAATTGATCGATAATGAACTCGAAGAGAGGATGGAACTTGCCCAACAAATCTCTTCTATGGTACTGGGCTTGAGGAGAAAAGTTCAACTTCGCGTGCGCCAACCGCTAAGCAAACTCATCATACCGATTCTGAACGATCATATGATCCGGCAACTGGACGCTGTGAAAAATATTATCCTCTCGGAAGTCAATGTTAAGGAAATCGAATACATCACCGATACGACAGATGTTTTAGTCAAGAAAATCAAACCGAATTTCAAGACTTTGGGACCGAAATACGGTAAATATATGAAGCAAATTTCCACTTTGATCGCCGCAATGGAACAAAGTGATATTTTCGAGTTCGAGAAAAATGGCCGCTATCAACTGAATATCGGTACCGAACCGATCGATTTGAGCCTGGAAGATGTCGAAATATTGTCGGAAGATATCCCGGGTTGGTTAGTCGCCAACGAAGGACGCCTGACGGTAGCTTTAGATATCAACGTAACCAAAGAATTGAAAGAAGAAGGAATTGCCCGGGAATTGATCAACCGGATTCAGAATCTTCGGAAAGAAAGTAATTTTGATGTTACGGATAAAATCACGTTAGCTATCGGCCGGCACAAAGAGATAAACGAGGCTGTCGAAAATTTCTCGCAATACATTGCCAGTCAGGTATTAGCCGAGCACATCGAACTAACGGACGAGAAGGATGATAAAGCCAGGGATATCGAGATCGACGACATTCACACCTTTATCAAAATTGAAAGAATAAACTGAATGCCGAAACCGGCGAACAATCCCGCCGGTATTTCGTATGAAGAAACATCTGTAAAATTTTCAAATGTTAATGTTTTTTATTAATTTAGACAAAAACTTATAAGCTATGGCAGAGAAGACGAGATATTCGGATGAAGAGTTGCAGGAATTTAAGGAATTAATTCTGGAGAAACTCGATAAAGCAAGAAAAGATTATGACTTGCTGAAAGGTGTCATCTCGGGAAGTGACGGGAACGATATTGCGGACACTTGTCCTACATTCAAGGTACTGGAAGAAGGAGCCTCTGTTCTTTCTAAAGAAGAGGCCGGCCGTTTAGCTCAGAGACAGGCTAAGTTTATCGCCCATTTGGAAGCAGCCTTAATTCGGATCGAAAATAAAACGTATGGTATTTGCCGGGTAACAGGTAAGCTGATTTCGAAAGAAAGATTACGTGCTGTTCCTCATGCCACGTTAAGCATCGAGGCCAAAGAAGGGAAAGAGAACTGATCCAGTCCGGTCAGCGGATTTTCAGGTCTGATCAGCGGGCCCTTCGAACACTCTGATTGGCAAACGGCTTCCGGTTCTGATCAATAAATATGAATCAGGGTGTTCCGGTTATGCCAATCAGCTTTGTTCCAGTCAGTCTTTGAAAAGAATCTGATTATTTTTTCTCTTTTATTTACCGTTTCGGATTTGCAATTTTAAACTCTTAGTTCTTAATTCTAAACTCCTGGTTTTCATTATGAGTGTGCGGAATAAACTGGTGATTTTCATTATAGTCTTACTTGTTCTGGATCAAGCTGTAAAAATCTGGATCAAAACCCATATGATGATTGGGGAAGAATTCAGTGTCTTCGGAAACTGGTTCAAAATTCTTTTTATTGAAAATAACGGGATGGCTTTCGGAATGGAACTGGGAGATGGGAAATTCGGAAAGGCTGTGTTGAGTTTATTCCGCCTTGTGGCTGTTGCCGGTATCGGTTGGTATATCTTAAAACTTATCCGTGAAAAAGCCCCTTTAGGCGTACTGTTTTCTTTTGCCTTGATTTTTTGCGGGGCTATCGGAAATATTTTTGACAGTCTTTTCTACGGTATGATCTTTAACGACAGTCACTATCAGATTGCCAGCCTATTCCCTGAAGGCGGTGGTTACTCTTCTTTCCTGCACGGACGGGTTGTCGATATGTTATATTTTCCTTTAATAGAAGGTACGATCCCCGGTTGGGTACCCGTTTGGGGCGGTGAAGATTTTCTTTTCTTCCGTCCGGTATTCAACCTGGCCGATTCATATATCACGATCGGTGTGTTGATGTTAATCCTTTTTTACCGGAAATTTTTCGCTACGAAAAAATAATTTATTTTAAATCATTTTTCAAAGCACACTGAATCTTTGACTTGCCGTACTGTCATGCCGGCGAACTTTATAATGTTTTGCCAGAAAACAGAATAGCAAAAATCGAAAAATGACACCGCTATGGGACAAGAAAAAACGAATAGTACTGTCCGTATAGATATGCTTCACGGCGGAATCTTCCGCAAATTACTGCTATTTGCCTTGCCTCTGATCGCCAGCGGTATCCTGCAACAATCGTTCAATTCAGTAGATGTTGCTGTTGTCGGACAATTTGCCAGCAGTCAGGCTTTGGCGGCCGTCGGTAGCAATGGATTGGTCATCAGTTTGATTATCAATCTTTTTATCGGCATATCGATAGGCGCTAATGTAGTCATCGCCCATTATATCGGACGGCAAGATGAGAAAGGCATTAAAAATGCTATCTCCACAACGGCTATCATTGCCGTAACAAGCGGCATTTTCCTGCTCATTACCGGTCTGCTGATAGCCAAACCCATTTTGGAAGCGTTAGACACACCGGAAGACGTCATCGACCTTGCCGTACTTTATCTTCGCATCTATTCCTTGGGAATGCCTTTCATGATGATATACAATTTCGGGGCGGCGATTCTCCGGAGCCTCGGCGATACCAAACGGCCGTTTTACAGTTTGGTGGTGGCCGGAGCCATTAATGTGGGACTGAATCTCCTTTTGGTCATCGAATTCGAAATGAGTGTGGCAGGTGTCGCCGTCGCGACCGTGATTTCCAACATCGTCAATGCCGGTATCATCGTTTTTTTCCTGACCCATGAAAAGGGCGTATTCCGCTTGGAACTGAAGCAATTGTCCATATCCAAGGCGGAATTGAAGAAAATATTACAAATCGGAGTTCCTGCCGGCATACAGGGAATGGTATTTTCCATTTCCAACGTCTTTGTACTGGCCACCATAAACTCGTTCGGTTCGGCAGCCGTAGCAGGCTCTTCAGCAGCCCTCAATTACGAATATTACTGTTACTTCGTAGTGAGTGCTTTCGCCCAAGCAACCGTAGCTTTCACCAGTCAAAATTACGGAGCCGGGCAAATTGAACGTTGCAAAACAATCTTCCGGCAAAGCATGCTGCCCGGACTTTTGGGATGTGCCGCATTAAATCTCCTGATTGTATGGCAAAAAGAATTTTTCATCCGTTTTTTTACCACTGAACCCGAAATCATCCGGTATGCCGCCATCCGCATGGAATATGTGTTACTTTTCCAATTCATAGCAAGCAGTTATGAAATCAGCGGTGCCGCCCTGCGAGGCATAGGTTATTCCATGACCCCAACCGTACTGACCATATTCGGCACCTGCCTGTTGCGCTTGGTATGGATTTTCACAGTTGTCCCCCTGTCGAAAAGTTATGAAACCTTACTGGCCGTCTATCCTATTTCCTGGGTGATTACCGGCATCTCTGTCTGTACGGCATACGCCATCATCCGTCGCAAGGCTTTTTCTCTGGCAGTCCTCCAGCAACAAAAATAATGGTAGGTATAATTTTTTCTTTCTATTCCGATTCCGGGTTTTATCCCGTCAGACCGGTTCGCCCGGACCGGTCCGCTAAGGCTTTCCTTCACTGACCGGCGGAACTCCTCACAAGCTCGTCAGACACCACCGGTCGGGCGTTCGGAAAACCTAACCGGATCCTCGTCCCCGCTCCAATGGTCTTCCGGCATAAAACCCTCCATCTCACGGCAGAGCTAACCGGTAAAGAAAATACAAGCGGAAATTTACAACAATAGGAAGCCTGATCATCTTTTATCAAATCAAGACCGGTCTACAATTCAGTGATAACGTTAGGCGAAGGTGATCGGGATTGGAGACCATTGGAGCTCTGGCGAGTGTCGTCTTACTTTTTCTGAACGCCCGACCGGTGGTGTCTGACGAACGTAGTGAGGAGTTCCGCCGGTCAGTGATAGAAAAAGCCAGACGACCGACAGAAGCGACCGGGTCTCCAATCCCGATCACCGGAGACGAATTAGTAACGACGAAATAAACCTACGTTTATAAGTGTAAATATGTATATAACTACCAAATTTATTTCGTCAAATGAATATAGTCCGTCAATATAGTTTGGATGAATTGTAAATTATTCATATGAGTTTCTATTCCGGTCAATTCCTTGATCTTAGCCGATAAAGGCTCCAGGAGTTTATACTCTTTGTTTTTTTCGAATTCCCGGAACACTTCCCGGACAATGGCCATGTCTTTATCCGAAAGCATAGCGATTTGGGGAAAAGTCGGCTGGTAAGATTCCGGTGTTTCGAAAAAACTGATCCGTCTCAGATCGGTGTCCTTTTTTTCATGAATGACCGTGGTACCTGCTGCCAAATCCCCGAGACGCTGCATTTTCGAACTGATGATAATGCTCAGCATAGCAAGAATACCCATACTGGCACTGATGTCTACCAGACGCAATATCCAGCGCAACAGACAATTCCAGAAAGAGAGCTTTCGGCCGTCGAGCCGTACGACCCTTAAATGTAAAGTTAGTTTACCCAGACTCCTGCCATGAAAAAAGTATTCACAAACAAAATGGTAACACATTAAAATGACCAATAAGATAATGGCTGTCGTGGTGTTCCTGAAAATACTACTGAGGGAAGCCAGGGTGAAACAGAGTATGTATATTCCGCCTAAGAAAGCCAGGTCGATGAGGGTTGCCCCTATCCGGTTCACCAATCCTGCCGGCTGGTATACAATATTGACGTGCTGGGCAGTACGTATAGATATATCCATATAAGTTGAATTTATATTCTATTTTATCTTGCAAACATATGTTTTTTTCTGAAAAAAATATACTTTTATGCTGTTTAACTGAGAGTATGAAAGAAGCCCGGTTTATTTCACGTAATAAAGATAAATGGAAAAATATGGAAAACGGACAGCAACCGGATGCGGAGCATTTGGCTGCTAATTTTATCGAATTGTCCGATGATCTGGCTTATGCCCGTACTTTTTATCCGGGAAGCGAGGTGGAACGCTACCTGAACCAGCTGATTGCCGGTTATCAAACCGATATCAACTCGCGGCCTGTGCGGAAAAATAAACCGATATGGTATTTTTGGAAACAAGAATTGCCTTTACTGTTGGCCAGCGAATACAAAACCTTACTTTTTGCCTTTTTCTTTTTCGTGTTGTCGGCTTTTGTCGGGGTATTTTCAGCTGCTCACGATGAGTCGTTCATCCGCTTGATTTTGGGAGATACTTATGTGAATATGACCATCGATAATATCACTTCCGGTAAACCGATGGGCGTTTATAACCAGGGAGACGAATGGGAGATGTTTTTGCGGATTACGACGAACAATATCCGGGTGTCTTTTATCGCTTTTGCTTTCGGGTTATTTTTTTCGGCCGGAACTTTGTGGATCCTTTTCTCGAACGGGATGATGATCGGTGCTTTCGAATATTTTTTCTATAAATACGGTTTATTGGCCCACTCCGTCATGTCGGTATGGGCACACGGTACTTTCGAGATTACTTCGGTTATTATTGCCGGAGCTGCCGGGCTGATTATGGGGAATAGCTTTTTGTTTCCCGGGACTTATCCCCGTTTGTTTTCTTTCAGGCGGGGAGCTGTTCGTGGGGTGAAGATCGTAGCGGGATTAGTTCCCTTTTTTATTCTGGCCGGCGTGATCGAGAGTTATATTACCCATTATGCAGATGCTATGCCTGTCGTCGGTGCACTCTGTATCGGGATTTCGGCTGTCGGCGTGATCGGTTATTTTATCGTTTATCCTGTGATCATCGGGCGCAGACAGAAGTTGAACGAAGGAGAAATAGATTGATTGATATTTTAAATATACATGTGAATGGAAAAGATTAATTTTAATCAGGTACGTGGGTTCAGTGATTCGATTACCCTGACTTTTAATTTTATTAAACAGGAATTTAAGCCTTTGCTGAGGTCTTTTGCGGTGATTGCCCTGCCTGTTATTTTTATCGGATTGTTTTTTATGAGCTATTCGGCTCGTGAGAGCTTGATTGCGATCGTACAGCCTGATCAATACGCCGGATCGCCGCTCGATATGCTGACCAATAGCCTGTTGACCAATCTTTCGACGATGGTGATCTATTTCTGGATGGCGCTGATCGGTATCGCTTATATTCGTGTTTATCAGGATAAAGTTGCTGCGGCCGACGAGGCAAGAATCACTCCGGGAGAGGTTTGGCAAGTGATGTGGCGTAATCTGGGTAAATCCCTGTTGTGGGCGGTTATCTATTTGCTGATGGTTGTTTTCGGTACGATACTCTTTATTGCTCCCGGGGTTTATCTGGGAGTCGTTTTTGGTTTCGTATTCTATTATATGATACTGGAAAACCGGTCGATTTCGGCGGGAATGAGCGGTTCGAGAGAGTTGTTGAAGGGAAAGTGGTGGAATTTCTTCGGGTATGTGATCGTTTTACAGTTGATTGTCGGCGGGCTTTCTTATATTTTTTCCATTCCCTACCTGGTTTTGACTTTTAAGACTACTTTTACCCAGCAGCTTCCTGGAATTTACGAAACGACTTTTAGCCTTTTGTTCGCCAACCTGGGACAAAGTCTGTTGCAACTGATCTCCGTGGTGGGTATTGCAGTCCGGTTCTTCACTTATCTGGAACAGAAAGAACATACCGGTCTGTTGAGTAAGATCGGACAGATCGGGAATAGGGATAAACAAATGCCGGAGCGTGAAGAAATGCATTGAATATATTGTTTTTGTCGTCGTTCTGCTTGTGGGACGGGGAGAGGGGGGGGCTGCTTCGGTTTCGGCGGAGTCGGTATCGGTTTCTGGTCGGATCGCTTATCGGGAACGTACTCCCGGAGAAAACTTTTTACAACAGTACCGTGACGATCCGGCATTCGATTATTCGGTGAAACCGGTTGCCGAAACCGGTGATTGGTGGCAGAGATTGAGGTGGTGGCTCATGCAGCATATCTTCGGTAGTTACACGCATAAAGATATCGTATGGCTGGACTTGTTGCTGAAAGTGCTGGCAGGACTGATCGTCGTTTTTGGCATTTATAAACTCGTACGCAGTAAGTTTTGGCTGACTGCAAAATCGGAACCGGACTTTCAGAAAACGATGGCCCCCTGGATAGGTGAAGCCTGGAACGAACTTTCTTACCGGCAAATGCTGGAACAAGCCGTGGCGGAAAATGATTTCAAATTGGCTATACGCATTCGCTATGGAGGCCTGCTGCATTTGATGGATGAAAAAGGAATGATCCGCTGGGATGCCCATAAAACGAATAGATCCTATTACTATGAATTGAAAGATAAAGCCTTAAGGGATGATTTTGAAAAGCTCGCTTATATTTTCGATTGCGTGTGTTACGGTGATTTTGAGGTGAGTGCTTCTCTGTATGGGCAACTTGAACCGGTGTTCGACGAATTCCGGGATAAACTGAAAAAATGAAGATTAGAAATTTTGTCGGTATTGCATTATTGTTGATCTTATCACTGATCTACACCTGGTATGAGGCAAATCGTCCCCGGCCGGTAGATTGGTCCGAAACGTATTCGCCGAAGGATAAGATCCCTTACGGTACTTACATTACATACCGGAGCTTGCCTGAATTATTCCCGGATTCAAAGATCAGGACTTCGCGCTTGTCGATAGCCGAAGAGTTCGGAAGTGGGCGGGATACATCTGCCGGGACATACATTTTTGTCGGTTCGGACTATCGGATCGATGCCCTTGAATTGAAACATTTGATGCAGTGGGTAGAGAAAGGAAATGATATGTTCGTTGCCGCCGGGTGGATTGCCGACACGCTGTTGAATGCTTTATCCCTGAAGCTGGAACAGAATTTGAACCCCAGCGGCAGTAAATTGCTTTTTGCTCCCGGGCACGTATATCCGTTTTATAAAATCCGGCACGGTAGCTATTTTGTCTTGCCGGCTGATTTTAAAGGCGAACGTTTGGGGATCAGGATCGATAACGATTCCACCGATTTTATCCGCCTACCCTATGGGCGGGGACAGGTATTCCTGAATTTGAATCCCTGGGCTTTCACCAATCGCTGGGTTTTGGATAGTGTCTGTGGCGATTATTATTACAAGGCGTTGTCGTGGTTACCGGATAAAGGTCGAACAGTGATTTGGGACGCCTACCACACGTTGGGAAGGCAGGAAGCACAAACACCTTTGCGGGTGATTTTGCAATACCCTGCCTTAAAATGGGCGCTTTATCTGTTGCTGGCAGGAGCTTTGTGTTATGTGCTGTTCCGCGCACGGAGAGAACAACGTCCGATTCCGGTAATCCACCCTCCGGAAAATAAAATGCTCGAATTTATAGCTACCGTGAGTTCACTTTATTATAAACAGAAAGAACATTCGGCGATTGCTTTAAAACTGACCGACTATTTTCTGGGAGAGGTCAGGACCAGATATCAACTGGCTACCGACCGGCTGGACGAACCCTTTATCCTTGGGTTATCCGCACGCTCCGGGGTAGAGGAGGAAGATACCCGCAGACTGGTGCAGCTGATTACGAAAATCAGGACCAGCCGGCAGGTGAATGAAACCGAATTGCGTAATTTGGTACAGGGAACAGAACTTTTTAACAGGAAATTAAATCAATAAAATATGGATACTGGTTTTGAAACGAGAATAGATTTTTCAGCGTTGAATGAGAAAATTGGTTTGTTAAGAGAACAAATGGCCCGGGTGATTATCGGGCAGCGGCAAGTGGTCGATTTGTTACTGACGGCCTTGCTGGCCGACGGCCATGTTTTGATCGAAGGAGTACCCGGAGTGGCTAAAACATTGATGGCTAAGGTGTTGTCTCATTTGATCGAAGCCGGTTTCTGCCGTATTCAGTTTACCCCCGACCTGATGCCGAGTGATGTCCTCGGGACTTCGGTATTTTTACCTTCTACAGGAAAATTCGAGTTCCGGCAGGGGCCTGTATTTACCAATATTTTATTGGTGGATGAGATCAACCGCTCGCCGGCAAAGACGCAGGCTGCCCTTTTTGAAGTTATGGAAGAAAGACAGATTACCAATGATGGTGTAGAATATGCTATGGAGTTTCCATTTATGGTCGTCGCAACGCAGAATCCGGTAGAACACGAAGGCACTTATCGCCTGCCGGAAGCCCAACTCGACCGGTTTATGTTTAAAATTTTAGTGGATTATCCCAGGAAAGAAGAAGAGATTGAAGTATTGGAATTGCACGATAAAAGATCGTCCGAAAGTTGGAAAGAACAAACACCGGTAGTATCGGTCGGGGAATTGAGCTATTTACGGGAGAAAGTACATGATGTGCATGTCGACGGAAAAATAAAAGCTTTTATCGTAGATATCGTCGGTACAACCCGCGACAATGCCTGGTTGTACCTGGGTGCCTCTCCCCGGGCATCGATCGCTTTGATGAATAGTGCAAAAGCATTTGCTGCCATCAGCGGACGTGATTTTGTCGTTCCTGAGGATGTATTGTATCTGGCTGCTCCGGTATTGCGGCATCGCGTGCAGCTTTCGGCCGAGAAAGAGTTGGAAGGGGTTGTGGTGGATCAGGTCATTCAACAATTGATCGCTAAAGTCGAAATTCCCAGATAATGAAGGAACTCTTTTTGAACCGGCGTTTTTTTATGTTCCTGTGGGGTGGGGTATTCGCTTTACTGCTGACCTTCGTATTTCCTCGGGTATATCCCTGGGTAATTTGGGCTTTGGGATGCGGAGGGGGACTCGTCGTTGTGGATATCACCTTGTTGTATGGATTCGGAAAGGCATGCGGTGCACAACGTATCGTAGGGGATAAATTTTCCAACGGGGAAGAAAATCCGGTACGGATCCGGGTGGAAAACAAGTATCCTTTTGCGGTCCGGGTGCGTGTCGTAGATGAAGCGCCGGTCGAATTTCAGGAAAGAAACAACAGTTTGAATTTTTGTCTGTCCTCCCACGAACACAAAGAAGGTACTTACTTCCTCCGCCCTGTAAAACGGGGGGCTTACCGGTTCGGGCAGGTCAGGGTATTCGTGACCTCCCGTTTGTCGCTGGTCGAACGCCGCTATTCCTTCGGAAAAGAAAAGGAAGTGGCGGTTTATCCTTCCTTTGTCTCTATGCGGAAATACGAATTACTGGCATTTACAGGCCGGCAGTCCGGTAACGGGATAAAACGGATACGGGTGGCCGGTATTTCCACTGCTTTCGACCAGATAAAGCCTTATATCCAGGGTGATGATCCCCGTACCGTAAATTGGAAAGCGACCGCCAAATGCAACCGGCTTATGGTCAACTCCTATACCGAAGAACGTTCACAATCCGTGTATTGCGTGATCGATAAAGGACGGACCATGCAAGCTCCTTTTCGGGGAATGACGACTTTGGATTATGCGATCAATGCCACCCTGGCCTTGGCGAATATCATTCTGAAAAAAGGAGATAAAGCCGGATTACTGACTTTCTCTGATAAAGCCGGAGCGTTGATAAAAGCAGATAACCGCCGGTTGCAGCTGAATAGCATCAGCGAGGCGCTTTATAGTCAGCAGACTTATTATCTGGAGTCGGATTTCGAGCAATTGTGCGTCACGGCTTCCCGGCAGATCCATAACCGGAGTCTGCTGATCCTTTTTACAAATTTCGATACCGTCGACGGGATGAAGCGCCGTTTGCCGGCCTTGAAAAGGTTGACGGATAACCATTTGCTGCTGATCGTTTTATTTGAAAACACAGAGATCAACCGGGTGGTGACCGAACCGGCCTTGAGCATCCGGGATATCTATTTCAAAGCTTTAGCCGGAAGTTTTATTACAGAGAAAAGGCGTATCGCCCACGAGCTGAGAAATGCCGGTATTTATACCATTCTGACCGAACCCGAAAAACTGACCGCTACGGTGATCGATGGCTATCTGGAAATGAAGGAAAGGGGACTTGTTTAAATCTGCTCTTCTGCTGTATCGATCCCCGTTGCAATTTCCTGGATAATCCCTTTCCGGATATAGACTTGCCGGGCATGTTTACGTACCAATGGGCGGTAGTATTCGAAAATAATTCCTCCGAGAGCACAGGAAACACCTGAAATCAGGATGATAGCCGGTAAACCGGTTTGCTTTTCCAGACTGCCCAGAAACATACTCCCCACCGGAGCTATTCCGGTGAAAGTCATTGCCAGATATCCCATGACACGTCCTCTTTTATCTTCATCGGATAACGTTTGTAACAGGGTGTTGATAGAGGCTACCGTACTGATGATGGCAAATCCTGCTGGCAGGCAAATGAATGCTGCAATCCAATAAGTATCGATATACGATAGAATCATTAGGCTGATCCCCAGCAGGAAGGCCGATATCGTGACTACCTTACCCAGGCCGACTACGCTTTTGCGGGCTGCGAGGTAAAGGGCGGCCAGAAAAGAGCCCACTCCGATGCAGGATAGTAAAAATCCCAGCATCTCGCTATCTCCCTGAAGAATATCCTTGACATAAGCCGGAATAAAAGTCATGAGCGGCAAGCCGAAGAAACTAACGGCACTCATTAACAACAACAGGGCCCGTATGGGAATGTTACCGGACACATAGGAGAAACCTTCTTGTATATCTGTGAGCACATTCTGCCGGCGGTGCTGAACGGTAAAAGGTGACAGGCGCATCAGGAAGAGGGCGATGATGACTCCCAGGTAACTGATTCCGTTCAATAGAAAGCAGAGCCCTTCACCGAAGATTCCGATCAGTACTCCTCCGACTGCCGGGCCGATGAGCCGGGAACCATTGATCACAGCCGAATTGAGCGCGATGGCATTGCTGAGATGTTCTTTGGCTACCAAACTCGGATAGAAGGCTTGACGGGTGGGATTGTCCAGGGCGTTGATGCAACCGATCAGCAGGCTTAAAATCAGGATATGCCATACTTCGATCACGCCGCTCAAGGTCAGTGCTGCCATCGAAAGGGCTTGTACCATAGATAAAGATTGGGTCAGGATCAGTATTTTTTGCCGGTCGAAACGATCGACAAAGACACTCATGAGGGGGGTGACCAATAAAATCGGAATTTGGGCCATAAAAGTTACCGTTGCCAGCAAAAATACCGAACCGGTCAGGCGGTATACCAGCCAGCTCATCGCAATCTGTTGCATCCAGGTTCCGGTCAGCGACACACACATCCCCGTGAAATACAACCGGAAATTACGCGTCTTCAACGATATCAGAATAGATGAAAAAGCCTTACCGTTATCCGGTAAGATCTCCCGTAATCCTCGAATCACTTTTTTTTCTTTTAATCCCTGATTTTTTTTCGTTTAAAGCCCCAGTTCCTCTCCGATCAAAATGACTTTGATTCTGCCTGCCGGATAACTCTTTTCTGTAATTGTCCAGACGTTACAAATCCGGTCGGGGCTATTACAATCCATACATACACCGGTCTTGTGACATGGGGTACGGAAGCCTTCATGGCGTATTGCATTTCGGGGGGCTGCAATGGTCCTGACCCGGTGCATGGCTTCCTCCAGGTTTGCGGTGATTTTATTGATACCGATGAACAATACCACATGTTTAGGCCCGAAAGTGATACCGCCGACCCGGTTACCGATCATATCCAGATTGACCAATTGACCTTTTTGTGTGAGGGCGTTGCTCCCCGTTAGAAACAGGTCGGTTAACAGAGCCTGGCGTCTCCAATAGATCTTTTGTTTCCGGCTCATACCCGGAGCGAAACTATCGATGACCGAGAGTTCCGGATTTTTTTGCAATTCATTCAAAACGCCCGTAGCCTTCATCGTTTCGGAATCGCCCCAGGAAACAGTCTCCACCTGTAGTCCCGGGAAGATATCCCGGAAAAATATCGCACTGGCTTCGGCTGTATTATGGGCAAAAAATGCTTCGAAATGGTTGTGGCGTAAAGCTGCAATAGTTTTGTCGATGATTTCTTTGTTCATATTTTGCTTACTTTTTGTCTGTTTTAACGTATACGACCGATAATTATCCGTGAATCATCGATGCTGTCCGCTGTAGTTACAAAGCCGGTAAAGAGGGTAAAAACAACCTGAAACTCTTGTAACTGAAATGATAGATTAAATGATGGACAAAGATAGGGATTTACTCTTTTTATCTGGAATTTGTTTGTTAATATTTCATTTTATAATTTTACACTCTTAATAACATCGATTATGAAAAGATTGCTCACACATTTAGGTCTTCGGTTTTTTCTGCTTTTTTCCTGTATTTTTCTTTCCTCGTTTTTTATTTCACTTTCTGCTCAGGAGTTTGTAAAAGGGGGGGCGAATGGTTTCGAATGGCGGTTGATTGGCCGTGTATTTTTTGACGGAGGGTATTTTTTTAACGATACCACCGATTTAGGTAGTAGTTTTCAGGTGAACGATATCCGTTTAGGGACCCAGATTCGTTTTCTGGAGCACTGGGAAGCTAAAATAGAACTGGGGTATGGAGACAGTAAGATCAGTATGAAGGATATTTTCCTGACTTACAAATTCGGTGAACAGGCTGTCCGGGTCGGTTATCAATATGAGCCTTTCGGAAATTCCCGGGTAGGAACGACGAATTTTCGTTTTATGACCAATGCTGCTTCGGATAAAGCGTTGGGAAATTCCCGGAAATTGGGGGTGGGCTACAGCTATAATCACCAATGGTTTAATTTTATGGGAGGTATATACAGCGACGGAGATGTACAGAAGTCCAAGTCGCTGGATCAGGGCTATTCCCTGGCGGCGAAACTGATCGGCCGGCCTCTGTTGAAAGATAAGAAGCTTGTCCATCTTTCTGTCGCACCCCGGTTCAGTAGCGGACAGGAAACGATCACTTTCAATGCCGGCATACCGACCGATTTATTGACGAAAGACGATAATTCGTATGTAGAGGCAAAAGTGGATCAGGTGATTAATCAATGGAAGCTCGATCTCGAAATGATTTTGCTCTACAATAAATGGTATTTCCAGGGGCAATATTTTCTGGCACACCTGAATCGTTTTCAGGCCGGTAATTACAATGGCAAAGGATGGTACGGTCAGATCGGATACATGATTCTGGGAGCAAAGCATAATTATAATGCTGCTACCGGTATGATCGTCAATCCTGCTCCCAAAAGCCTTGAAGTGTTATGCCGCTATAATATGATCGACCTGAATGATGCCGGTATCCGGGGAGGGAGACTGACGGATATTTCTTTGGGAATGAATTATTTTATCAATAAATATGTAGCAGCAAAAATCAATTATACCCATATGATGGTCGGAAATAGTTCGCCCAAGGGAGGTGATGATTTCGACCTGATTCAGGCCCGGCTGCAATTTTCATTTTAGTTTGCAGACGATAAAAATTTCCTTACCTTAGACCGGTCGGAAAAGTCCATAAATTTTCCGGATCGGATGGGCTTATTCTGTCGGAACCGATAGATTTAATTTTAATAATATGAAAAAGATTCTGGTAAGTTTAGCCGTATTGTGGTGTGTGGCACTCGGTGTACAGGCACAGGATAATCAGGAGTATGAGAAGCAAGTTGCCAAGATGTTGGAAATGACTCATACCATGGATGCCATGAAACAAATCTTCCCTCAGATGACAGCTATGTTAAAGCAGCAGTTGCCTCAGGCTCCCGATGAATTTTGGAAAGAGCTGGATGCTTCTATGAATGGGATGTATGACAAGATGATCAAGGCGGTGATCCCGGTGTATAAAAAATACCTTACGCTGGATGATCTGAAAGAGATCATCAAGTTTTATGAAACTCCGGTAGGAAAGAAATTGTCTGAAATGAATCCCAAAGCGACAGCCGAAATATTACCTATCGCCCAACAGATCGGGATGCAGACGATGCAGGAACTGATGCAGAAAGCACAGGAAAAAGGGTATTTGAAACAACAATAAAAAGGGATTCCGACAAGTCGAATTTTCGACTTGTTGGGATTAGTGTCCCATGTAGGGATATACATGGGTATAGGGCTGATTGGCGGGACTTTCGGTTCCGGATTTTAAGCTATTTATTAAAGCTGATCAGCGTGTTCAAAGAATGTACTGATAGATCAGTTGTCGGTCTGTTTACGGCAGAGTGGGCCTTTCTTTCATTAATAGCCCGTTTCCTGTTCTAAAGGCGGGTATCTTATTTTTCTTTTTATACGGTAGTTTTTAGATATAGACCGTTTTCTCTGTTTTTTATTCAATATACCGATCCGAAAGCGGGCCATTAGGGGATTTCTGTTTTGGGAATATATTTATTTAATCTTTTCGGATAACATAAACTTTATCTAAAACTGTATATTTGTTTGTATCTTTTTCTTAATGAATATCGATAAATATTTTTATTATTGATAATTATGTTTAAATTCGTATCGATTAACCTAAAAACTTAAATTTATGAAGCAAAGTTTTTTATTCTGTTTCATTTACCATCTTCCCTATTTTAAATAAGATTGAAATAAAGAGTAATAATAAGTGTTATTAAAAGGAGGATAGCGATTATTATTTTGATTGTTTTATTTGTCAAAAATGTTGATGTCAATGAAATGATCAATACAGATGAAAGAATCCATTTTCCTTTTTCTGTCCAAGAGGTAGCTAATAGAATGATTATTATTGTAGCGATGACTAAATAATCTATAATTCCCCATTTTTTTTTCATAGTCCTGAAATATTATAAGGTATACATCCAACCCCGGAAAGTTAATAATAAGTTGTTGTTATAAAAAGTGTGTATACGTTTTTTGTAATATTATATCTTGTCGACTATAATGTTTTTATTTTCATCCAGGCGGACCATCCCATTAAACGAGTTGCCTTCCGGATCCTTGAAACCGGATATTTTGCCGGTTTGGCCTTTTTGTATTAATGTATCTACTTGTTTTTGGGTGAGTTTCTTGCCTTGTATTTCCATCGGAATCAGAAAATCACAGGATTTCCGGTATAGGGTACATCCCCAGGCGGTTTTTCCCTTCACAATTTCTCCTTGTCCGCATTTGGGGCATTTCAATACAACTGCAATTTTTTCTCCGTTCTCCTTTTTCCCTTTTCCCTTCTCCCTTTCTTTTTTAGTTTTCTTGTCTTCCCCGTCTTTTTCCTCCGGTGTTTCTACAGTGATCGTTTTCGCTGAAGAATAACGTACAAAATGGACGATTTCGTTTACCATCGCCTTCAATTCTTCCATGAAGTCGGCCACCTGATAGGTACCGTCTTCGATCATACGCAACTTCTTTTCCCATTGTCCCGTCAGTTCTGCGGATTTCAGAAGGTCGTTCTGAATGGTGTCGATAAGCTCTATGCCTGTCGTTGTTGCTAAAATCCGTTTTTTGTCTTTGCGGATGTATTGCCGTTTAAACAACGTTTCGATGATATTTGCGCGGGTAGAAGGGCGTCCGATTCCGTTTTCTTTCATCAGATCCCGCAGTTCTTCGTCTTCCACTTGTTTCCCGGCAGTTTCCATGGCCCTCAATAAATCGGCTTCCGTATAGTATTTAGGGGGCTGAGTTTGTTTTTCCTGGATTTCGGGGGTGTGAGGACCGTGTTCTCCTTTTTCGTAAACCGGTAATACGTTTTCTTCGTTTTGTTTGTCTGTATTATTGCCGAATACCACCCGCCACGCCGGATCGATGATTTGTTTTCCGGTGGCTTTGAAGTCTTCGTCGCCAATTCTGGCCATAACGGTTGTATTGGCTATTTCGCAGTCCGGATAGAAGACGGCAATGAAACGGCGGGCTACCAGATCATATACCCGCTTTTCCTCGGGAGACATATCGTAACTGAATACACCGGTAGGAATGATGGCATGGTGATCCGTAATTTTTTTGTCATTGAAGACTTTGGCTGACTTCCGTATTTTTCCTCCTGATAAGATCGGCTGTGTTAAAGCCTCATAAGGTTTCAGGCCCTGAAGTATTTTGGGAACTTTGGCATATTGGTCGTTCGGTAAAAAGTTGGTATCCACACGGGGATAGGTGGTCAGCTTTTTCTCGTAAAGCGACTGTATGATTTTTAAGGTATTTTCGGCTGTATAGGCGAATTTTCGGTTACATTCCACCTGCAATAGAGTCAGGTCGAACAGTTTCGGCGGATGTTCCATGGCCTTTTTCCGCTCGATACTGAGAATTTCCAGTTCGAGTGGAGTGATTTTTTCCAGGAGGGCTTCGGCTTCCTCTTTTTTATTGAACCGTCCGCGCAAACAGGAGAAAAGTCCTTCCCGGTAATTCGTCCGTATTTCCCAATAAGTTTCCGGTTTAAAGTTCTCGATCGCTTTTTGTCGTTCGACGACCAGGGCCAGGGTAGGGGTCTGCACTCGTCCGATCGAGAGTACGTTTTTTCCTGTCCCGTATTTCAACGTATAAGCCCGCGTGGCATTCATCCCTAACAGCCAGTCGCCGATAGCCCGTGCAGAACCGGCCGCATAGAGAGTATCGAAATCTTGCGATTCCATGAGTTTTTCGAATCCTTCCCGGATGGCTTCTTCTGTCAGCGAAGAAATCCAAAGGCGTTTGATAGGTACCCCGCATTTGGCTTTGGTCAATACCCAGCGTTGAATCAGTTCTCCTTCCTGGCCGGCATCCCCGCAATTGATCACCATTTCAGCTTTCGAGACCAGCTCCTCGATAACGGCAAATTGTTTTTTTATTCCCTCATCTTCGATCAGACGGATCCTGAATTTCGAGGGGATCATCGGCAATACCCCTAAATTCCATTTTTGCCATTTCTCCGTATATTCTCCCGGTTCTTGCAGGGTACATAAGTGTCCGAATGTCCAGGTAACACAATATCCATTCCCTTCCAGATATCCGTTCCGCCGGGTCGTAGCTCCCAGAATATTCGCGATTTCTTTGGCAACACTTGGTTTCTCTGCAATACACATTTTCATAATTCCGCACGACTTGATTCTGCTACAAAGATAATGTAAACCGAAAGCAAAGCCAAGTTTACTTGAACTTTGCTGAGATGTAGCTTATTTTATCGAATGATAATGCAAACCGGGTGCAGAACGAAACGAATTCGTTCATTTCTTCCGCCAGGGGAGACTTATGTTTCTTTTGCCACTGTTCCCAGAAAACGACTTTCCGAAAAAATGTTCCGGTATTTATTTTTGAAAAAAGCAAATAAATGGATCTCTTTACCTCTTTCGGCCGGGAGAGTAAAGGTATATGCTCCTGTAGCCCGTATGGTTTCAAAACCTTCCAGCCAATATATCTCACCGTCGTCTACCCTGGTTTTATCGTAAATGGCTATTTGTAATAAGTCGTCGTCGAAACCCTGATTTTTATACCCGGGATTCCATTCCAGGCGAATAAGATCCGGAGTGGTATATTGCATTCCGAAATAATCCGGGATATAAAGCGGCCCGTAACATATCTTCAGGCCTGAAAATTCGGTAATTTCTCCTGTCTCCGTAAAGCTATGGATATTCTCTTTTATAAAAAGGTTATATCCGCTTATGTTTTGTCCATGCGTAGCATCGCTCCAGGTCATATACATCGGCATTTCCAGTTTATGATAAAATGAAGCCGCCCCTTTAAACCTGTTTTTCTGTGCTTTTTGCTTACTACTTTTCGATTTTCTATACCGTCCCGTTTTGCTCCTTATTCTCAGCTGTCCGTTTACTTCATAAAGGATAACATTTCCGAAACTTCCTTTCAGCTGATTTAATAAGTTAGATCTTGCAGTACCCATAGCCTGTTTTTTTAGTTTGAAAATGAATCAATTTCCCGATAACAGCGATTCCCCGGAGATCCCTTTGTGTGTTAGCTTCTGTAAAATTAACTAAAAAATGATTAAAATCCAAATAAAAACTGGATTAAAGCTTATTTATTTAGTTATTAATCTGGTAATAAATAGGATTTGTACTGGATTTAATCTGGATTTATCTATACACATATCCTGCTTTGTCCTATGTGGTTAGCATTCCCCCGATAGTTATAACTATATAATAAAAAAGGTCCAATTAAATCAGAATTTAATTGGACCTTTTAAGGCAAATTATTTCACTGAATTTATTTAAACTAAACTCAGGGTAAATATAGTTTACTACTTGATTTCTATATGATTATCTTTTAGAAAAGGAACCGATTAGGAACGCTCCGCGGTCCTCAGTGTCATATTTCTACTGAAGAACCGTCTTATTTTCAGCCACAAAAATAGCCTTTTATTTTTCCACTACAAAGGAAAAAAATGCCTTTTCAGTTTTTAGAGAAAGATCTCAGGGGAATATTTTCCAGTTGAAGGTACTTATAAAGTGTGCTTTTACTCTTAATTTCAATTTGTTGGCATATTTGTTTTACAGCAAATCCTTTTTGATACAAGAGAGCTGCTTTTTTTACTTTTTGCTGGGTTTCCGGATTCAAGCCCTGAGGTCTTCCGAATTTTTTTCCTCTTTTCCGGGCTGCTTCCCGTCCTTCACGAGTCCTTTCCATAATCACATTCCGTTCGAATTCTGCCAGAGCCGCAAAAATATGCATCGTAAATTTTCCCATATAATCGGTCGTATCGATATTATCCTTGACCGAACGAATCCGTATGTTTTTACTTTCCAGCTCCGAACATATCCGGACAATTTCAGACAGGCTACGGGCCAAACGATCTAATTTATAAACAACTAATACATCGCCTTCACGTAATAGTGAAAGGCAATGTTCCAGTTCCGGACGTTTTTTTACCCCGGAAATTTTCTCGCAAAATATTTGTACGCAATCCTGACGCTGTAACACATCCAATTGCATATCCAGATTCTGGTCACGCGTACTCACCCTGGCGTAACCGATGATCCTTCCCTGGAACTCTTTGTTAATAATCGTCATTTCCTCCCAATAATAAAAAACTTTTCACAAAAATATAAATGTTATCCGAATTGTTAAAAGTCCAATTAAATTCTGATTTAATTAGATTAATATGTTTTATTAATTATTTGATTGTATTGTCATCGCTAAAACAAAAAACGCTTTCAGGAGTCCTTTGGAGTTGTGTTGAACGCTTTTCGGTTCAAGGTATTCAGTTTGTCATTATGGTCATAATGGCCAGAATACTTTTGCCTTCTGATTATGGGATGATCGGAATGCTCGCCATATTTATCGCCATAGCACAAACGTTGATAGACAGTGGTTTCTCCAATGCTTTAATTCAGAAAAAAGATAGATCAGAAATTGATTATTCTACTGTATTTTATTTTAATATAGCTGTAGGAATTGTCCTTTACTTTATTCTGTTTTTTTCCTCTCCTTTAATAGCGAGATTTTATAACACGCCCGAACTGACAGGATTAACACGTGTATTAGCCTTGAATCTGTTTATAAATTCTTTAGCTGTCGTTCAACGGGCTATATTGTCTATAAAAATAGATTTTAAGACTCAGGCAAAGGCTTCTTTTAGTGCTGCGATAATATCAGGCATCGTCGGCATAGTCATGGCATATACCGGTTTCGGAGTATGGTCACTTGCTGTTCAGACTGTTTTAAATGCTTTCGTGAATACAGTTTTATTATGGATTTTTTCAAAGTGGATTCCTTTGAAAGTTTTTTCTTTTGAATCTTTCAAAAAACTATTCACTTTTGGTTCCAAACTATTGGCTTCCGGATTATTAGATACAATTTACCGGAATATTTATACTATCGTTATCGGTAAAAAATTTGCTTCCACTGATTTGGGTTATTTTACCCGGGCAGATCAGTTTGCACAATTCCCATCCTCTAATTTAACCGGAATTATTCAACGCGTAACTTTCCCTGTATTAAGTGAAATTCAGGATGATGATGAACGTTTGGCACACGCTTACCGAAAATTTTTAAGATTGTCTGCGTACATGATTTTTCCGTTAATGACAGGATTAGCAGCTGTTGCATATCCATTCATTAATTGCTTATTGACGGAAAAGTGGACCTTTACAGCTTTATTGCTACAAATTCTGTGTTTCTCTTATATGTGGTATCCCGTTCATGCCATTAATCTGAATTTGTTACAAGTGAAAGGACGTTCAGACCTATTTCTGAAATTGGAGATTTATAAAAAAATAATGGGAATAGTTGTGTTAGGTGTTACCATTCCTTTGGGATTGGTGGCAATGTGTTGGGGAACCATTATCGCTTCTTTATTTAGCTTAGTGATAAATACCTATTATACGGGGAAACTGATACACGTCGGTTTATTTAAGCAATTACGGGATTTAAGTCCGGCATTATTCTATTCTTTGACGATGGCGATTGTCGTTTATCTGACTACTTGTTTGTTTGCCGATCAATTGCTACAGCTTTTAATTGGTATTATTACAGGGATAATTTACTATCTTCTTGTTTCTTATGCGACAAAATCCCAGGACCTTAAAGAATTTCTTTTACTGATAAAAAGGAAATAATCTATCATGGATAATGAAAAGCAAATCACGGTAACAAGTCCTTTGTTACCGCCTTTGGACGAATTGATACCCTGCTTGCGTGACATTTGGGAGAGGAAATGGTTGACGAATAACGGGCATTACCATCAGCTGTTGGAAAAGGCTTTGGCTGAATATTTGAAAGTGCCTTATATCAGTTTGTTCACCAACGGGACATTGCCTTTGATTACGGCATTGCAGGCGTTGCGGATTACCGGGGAAGTGATAACGACACCTTACAGTTTTGTGGCAACAACACATTCGCTGTGGTGGAATGGGATTAAACCGGTATTTGTGGATATAGAGCCGGAGACGTGCAATATCGATCCGGAGAAAATTGAGGCGGCGATTACGCCGAAAACGACGGCAATAATGCCTGTTCATGTATATGGAAAACCTTGTGATACTGTTCGGATACAAGAGATTGCAGACAAATATGGTTTGAAGGTGATTTATGATGCAGCTCATGCGTTTGGTGTGGAAGTAAATGGAAACTCCGTATTGGAAGCCGGTGATATGTCGACGTTGAGTTTTCATGCGACGAAGGTGTACAACACGGTGGAAGGGGGAGCATTGGTGTGTCATGACGGGCAGACAAAACAACGAATAGATTATTTGAAGAATTTCGGTTTTGCAGGAGAAACGACCGTGATTGCTCCGGGTATCAACGGGAAGATGGACGAGGTGCGGGCTGCGTACGGACTGCTGAATTTGAAACAGGTGGATGCGGCCATTGAAGCACGGAGACAGGTGGCGGTGAGGTATCGGGAGGAATTGAAAGATGTGCCGGGTATCCGGGTAATGGAGGATATGCCGGGTGTGCGGCATAATTACTCTTATTTTCCGATTTTCGTGAATGCAGAACGGTATGGGATGACGCGGGATGAATTGTATACGCGGATGAAGGAAAGGAATGTCTTGGGGCGGCGCTATTTTTACCCGTTGATCAGTGAGTTCTCGACTTACCGCGGTCTGGAATCCGCGAGGCCGGAGAATCTGCCTGTAGCGCACAAGGTGGCGGACAGCGTGATTTGTTTGCCGATGTATAGCGGTTTGGAGCGGGAAGAGGCGGAAAGAGTGTTGGATTGTATAGTAAAATGATGGGTGGGATGAAACAGAAAAAATTATTGTTGTTGGGAGGACTACGTTATTTACTCCCGGTGATAGAGGCTGCCCATAAATTGGGGTATTATGTGATAACGTGTGATTATATTCCCGGTAACATTGCGCATAAGTATTCGGATGAGTATCATAATGTGAGTATTATAGACAAAGAGGCTGTTTTGGCGTTAGCCCGGGAGTTGGAAATAGATGGAATTATGTCGTTTGCGGTAGACCCTGGAGTAGTGACGGCGGCTTATGTACAGGATCAGATGGGATTGCCGGGGAATCCTTATGAGTCAGTGAAGATATTGCAGAATAAAGACCGGTTCCGTCGTTTTTTGTCGGAGTATGGTTTTAATGTGCCTTGGGCATTTGGTTTCTCTTCTGTGGGGGATACTTTGTTAAAATCCGGTGAGTTTACTTATCCTTTAATTGTAAAACCGACAGATTCCGCAGGGAGTAAAGGTGTGACAAGAGTGGACAGGGCGGAGGATCTGGAGGATGCGGTAAAGTATGCTTTGAAGCATTCTATTTCGGAAAGGGTGATTGTGGAGGAGTTTATAGAAAAGGAAGGTTGTTCATCGGATACGGACTGTTTTTCCGTAGATGGGGAGTTGAAGTTTGTTTCTTTTTCGGCGCAACGCTTCGATGAAAAGGCGGCAAATCCTTACACACCTTCTGCATTTAGTTGGCCCTCGACTATGACGAAAGAACAGGAGGCGGAGTTAACTTTCGAGTTGCAGCGGTTGTTGTATTTGTTAGGGATGCGGACATCGATTTATAATGTGGAAACTCGTATAGGGAAGAATGGGAAAACTTACATTATGGAGGTTTCACCACGTGGAGGAGGCAACCGTTTGGCGGAAATGTTACGTTATGCGACAGGGGTAGATTTGATTACCAATGCGGTGAGGGCTGCGGTAGGTGAAGAGGTTGTCGGTGTGGAACAGAAACCTTATCAAGGATACTGGGCGGAGGTGGTACTGCATGCAGATAAGGATGGATGTTTCAACGGATTGGAAATGGATGATGAGTTCCGAAATAAGCATGTGAAAGAAGTTGATTTGTGGGTAGAAAAAGGGGATTCCGTTTCTGCTTTCAGGGGGGCGAATGACGCGATAGGGACGTTGGTGGTGAGGTTTGATACGGATGATGAATTACAGGAATTTATAAAGAGGGGAAAAGACAAGTATCAAATTGTGCTTAAATGAAAGAAATAGGTGGCTATTTTGAATTAGAATTGCATAAGGGTGGACATTATCATCCTGATGCTTTGCATTTAAATACGGGACGGAATTGCTTTGAGTATATTTTGCGGGCCAAAGGATATAAAAAAGTTTATATTCCTTATTACACGTGTGAAGTGATGTTGGAACCTTTACGGAAATGTGGGGTAAAATGGGAGTTTTATCATATTAACGAGGATTTCGAACCATTGACTTCGTACTCTTTGGCTACTGATGAGGCATTTTTATATACGAATTATTGGGGATTAAAACAAGCGTGTGTAAAGAGATTGGCAAAGCGTTATGGAAAACAATTAATCGTAGATAATGCACAAGCTTTTTTTGCTTCTCCGATAGAGGGTATTGATACTTTTTATTCGGCAAGAAAGTTTTTGGGTGTACCGGATGGAGCTTATCTTTATACAGACAAGTTTTTAAATGTAGAGTTAGAACAGGATGTCTCCTGTCAACGTTGTGAACATTTATTAAGGCGGATTGATGAAGGGGCCGAAAGAGGATATGAGGCTTTTAGGCGGAATGATGACGCATTGAATAATCAACCTATTAAAAAGATGTCCCAATTGACGGAATCGATTTTAATGGGTGTGGATTATAAAATTGTCGTGGAACAGAGAAGAGGGAATTTCAACTATTTGCATTCTTTTTTGGGGAAAAGAAATAGATTGAATTTGGAAACATTGAAAGATGAAAAAGTACCAATGATTTATCCTTTCTTTGTGCAAAATATTGATATTAGAAAAAAATTGATTGCTAATAAGATTTTTGTAGCAACTTATTGGCCAAATGTTTTTTCCTGGACAGTTGCAGACTCCGTTGAACATGGATTTGCAGATTACTTAATACCGCTACCGATTGATCAGCGTTATGGCGAAGATGACATAGAACGTATATTAAAAATAATAAATAATTAGATGTCCATAAAATTTAGAGAGTTTGAAAATAGGGATATAGATTTTGTTTATCACTGTAAAAATGACGAAAATCTTTCTCGGTTAATAGTTGGAGAATTTAAGCCCATATCAAAATCTGAAGCAATCCAATGGGTTGAAGGATGTAAAGGACATCATGACGATTACATTTTTTGGGCAATTTGTAAGGATGATGAATCTGAGGATATAATAGGGTGGGCAAGTTTGGCAAATATTAATAAAGTGAATAAAAGTGCTTCAACTCATAGCATTGTTATCGGAGATAGGGATTACAATGATGGTTTTACTTGGATTGAGACTGTTCGCTTTATGTTTGAATATGCGTTTGAAACACTTAAACTGAATCGTCTCTATGGGGTTTCGTTGGTAGGACATCCTATGAGTAACATAATAGGAGATTTGATGTTTATGGCAAAGGAAGGAGTACTTAGACAGGCGATATTTAAAAATGGAAGATTTTATGATCTCTTGTATAATGCAATCCTTAGAGATGAATATTATATACATAAAGAAAATGGAGATTATGAGATGAGAAAGATTATTAAAAGACTAAGAAATTTACGACATGGATAATGCTTTTATTTTTTCAGGACAAGGAAGTCAAAAAGAAGGTATGGGGAAGTCGTTATATCTCAACTCTCATATTGCTAGGAAAATATATGAAGATGCGGATAATATTTTAGGTGAAAGATTCTCTGATTTTATATTTAACGCATCCGAAGACGTATTAATGGATACAAGATATACGCAGCCGGCCATATTTATCTATGAAGTTGCTGCTGCGTTGGGACAATCAGATTTTAAACCTGATTGTGTGGCCGGTCATTCTTTGGGCGAATATGCCGCACTTGTTGTTTCTGGGACTCTTGATTTTGAGGAAACACTTAAGTTTGTATGGAGAAGAGGACAAATTTTCCATGAAGCATTTCAAAAGCATCCGAGTGCAATGGGGGCTATTATAGGTATCCCTGATGATAAAGTTCTTTCGGTTCTGCAAACTGTTGGGAATGAGGATGGGAATAGCCTTTATATAGCAAATTATAATGGACCGGGGCAATTGGTTATAACTGGTGACAGAACCTCTATAAAAAAAGCATGCAAGATTTTTAAAGATATGGGAGCTAAAAGAGCTGTACTTCTTCCTATGAAAGGAGTTGGACATTCTCCTAATTCTAAAGAGGAGGGTGAAATTCTTGAAAAAGAAATAATGAAACTAAGTTTTAAAACACCAAATATTCCAATATATCAGGATGTTGATGCCTTACCGCATAAAGACCCCGTTAAAATTAAAGAGAATCAAATAAAACTTATGACGAGTCCAGTGCAATGGACGAATATAACTCGGAATATGGTTTCAAATGGAGTTCGTAACTTTTATGAAGTAGGTACAGACGATACTTTACAGAAAATTGTTTCGCGAATGTATCCTGATTTATTAGTGACATCTATTTGGACATGCAATGACTATAGAAATATAAAACCATATAATTTATAATTATGAATATAGATAATTTTATTGAAAATTTTGCAGGAGAATTTGAGGAAACTCCTATAGAGAACTTTTCGATGGATACTGAGTTCAAAAGCCTTGAAGAGTGGAATTCATTAACAGCCCTTTCTATCATTTCGATGATAGATGATAATTATGATAAAACTATTACAGGGGCTGATTTACGGAAATGTGTAACAATTAAAGAGCTTTTTGATCTTGTTTCCTCAAAATGATAGATGATGAACCGTGCATTTTCTCTTGAGGGTAAAACCGTATTTGTAACAGGTGCATCGTCCGGTATAGGTAGAGGTATCGCTGTCGGTTGTGCTCGCGCCGGAGCAAAGCTAATACTCAATGGACGGGATCGAGATAGATTAAAGGAAACTTTATCTATACTTGATGGGGAAGAACATTCTATTATTGTCGGTGATTTGTCGTGTGAGTCGGATATCATTTCTATTGTTGAAAATTTACCAGAAATTCATGGTTGGGTTAATAGTGCTGCAATACCCAAAGTTTGTCCTATAAAGTATTTTGATAAGAACAATATTGAAGAGATATTTAGTGTTAATATTATTTCGACCATGTTGTTAATGTCAAAATTATTAAAAACGAAAAAGATTAAACGAGGGGCATCAATTGTGCTGATTTCAGCCATAACAGGAGCATTTGTTGGTAGTCGAGGCGATACTTCGTATTGTGCGACAAAAGGCGCGGTTAATGGTTTCATGAAAGGCGCTGCATTAGAGTTAGCGTCCTTAGGAATAAGAGTCAATACCGTAAATCCTGGTCTTGTACCGACGAATATCTTAAAGTTATCTGATCAACTTGCAGGTGAATCTCATCATACAGAGTTGATGTTCGACCAATATCCTTTAAAGCGATTAGGTACTCCAGAAGATATTGCTAATGGAGTTATATATCTTCTTTCTGATGCATCTTCATGGGTTACAGGACATGCGCTGGCTGTTGATGGTGGATATCTTCTACAATAGAGAGTCCTAGTATATGGAATCGACTAAGTAGGTCGTGTTATAAAATAATTCTACAATATTAATAAAATGGTAATTAATTTACTTGAACTTTTTGACCTCTCTGTCACAAAAAATGGAGACAAGATTGCAATAGTTGATGGAACTCGTACAATCTCTTTTAACGATCTTGATAAAAAATCCGATATACTTTCTCAAAAGATTCATAACATAGCTGAGTCTGTCAATCGACCTGTTGCTGTCTTTCTTCCCAAATGTATAGAAGCTGTAATTGCAAATATTGCGATTATGAAAAGTGCAAATATATTTATGAATCTAGATGTAAAGACGCCTGGTCAGAGATTAAGTAATATAGTGGACTTGATTGAGCCTGTTTTAATTATAACCGACGTAAAGAATGTTGAGTTAATTAACGAAGTCTCGGGAAAAATTCCTATATTGATAATTGATGATGTAAATTGGGAAGAAAATATCAACAAGGAGACCGTAAAGCAGCAATGGTCATCTGTAATTGATACGGACCCATTTTGTATTATAAACACTTCAGGCTCAACCGGAACTCCCAAAGGTGTGGTGTTGAATCACCTGAGTTTCCTTGATTTCATCTATAGGTCGCATGAAGCTTTCAACATAGGTGAAAATGAAATAATGGGGTCGTTGTCTCCTCTTGTATTTGACATCTATGTCCTCGAATTGTGCATGTTAATGTACCGCTCTGCAACTATTGTACTTCTTCCGGCTCATCTATCTGCTTTCCCGGTAAAAATTCTTAAGATAATGCAGCAACAACACGTGACTTTTATCTTTTGGGTTCCAACAATAATGGTAAATATTGCCAATATGGGACTATTGGAAAAAGAACCACTACCGAGTCTGAAACTTGTATGGTTTGCAGGAGAAGTTTTTCCGACCAAGCAGTTCAATGTATGGCGAAAAGCATTGCCCCATACGAAATTTGCTAACTTATATGGCCCTATTGAAACAGCGGTTGACAGTATCTTCTATATCGTAGACCGGGACATATCAGACAATGAGCCGATTCCAATAGGATATGCATATCGCAATACTGACATTCTTCTTTTAGATCATGAAGACAAAATGGTAACAACGACAGATGTAGAGGGTGAAATATGTGTTCGTGGAAGTTCGCTTGCATTAGGCTATTACAATAACCCTATAAAAACAGCTGCGGTATTCGTACAGAATCCTTTGAATAATCATTATCCGGAACGGATTTATCGTACTGGTGATATTGCGATAATCAATAGCCGAAATGAGATTGTATTTAAAGGGCGAAAGGACAGTCTTATAAAGCATCAAGGTTATAGAATAGAATTAGGAGAGGTAGAGCATGTAATAGTCAATATACTCCAACTCGTTAAAAACGGATGCATTGTGTACAATTTTAATAAAAAAGAGATTACCTTGTTCTATGAAAATTCAGAAGAAATATCTATACCCGATTTCCGAAAGACGTTGTCAACCCAATTGCCAAAGTATATGATACCTTCTTCTTTCTTCAGAGAAAATGAACTTAAACGTAACACTAACGGAAAGATTGACCGACTTTACTATAAGGAATTAGTAAATTAAAGATATCGGAATAGGGGTTTACATAACAACGTGCAATGAGAATATTAAAATTAGAGCAACTCTCCTCAATTAACCAGCTGAATAATACCATCAATGATTTTAAGCGAAACGGACGAAGTTTTTTTACAAATTACATACCGGATCGCACACTTCATGAAAAATGGGTTGAACAAGGCAATGCATTTGTTTTTACATTCGACAATGGAATATATATAGTCTTTGATTGCGAATTTATGCTAAATATAATATTTATTTCTCGTTCAAAGGAAGAAATAAATGATTGTTTGACAGAAATAGGCAAGAAGTATGGGAAGCCAGCCGTCTTGGAATATATACTCCGAGAAGGAAAAGATCAATCATTAGGTTTACCTAACAAAATATTGCGTCGAATGAGTCGTTGTGGTACATTTGCAGATTCGATTTTACCATCAAAATGTGTAAAAAAAGCTATTTTGGATGATATCCCAGCGCTTCTCGCAATTTTCAAGCAGTATTTTGATCCTCTGACTGAACGCATACCCGATAATGATGAATTTATAAAACTTATAAGTAGCAATGGGATTTCAATTATGTGTAAAAATACAGAAATCATTGGAATGGTTATCTACCAAAAAAATACTTTGAGCATTCACCTGCGGTATTGGTGGGTTTCTCCAAATTATAGGGGAAATGGAGTGGGAGCCGATTTGTTAAAAGATTTTTTTCATTCAGGCAGAGGGTGTAAGCGTCAATTCCTTTGGGTTTTTTCGGATAATACTAATGCCATAGAAAGATATAAGCATTATGGATTCTCCTTTGATGGGTTAGCTGATGAAATATACATAGTTAAATAACAAATCAGAAAAAATGAAAGAAAAAATTTTAAACATTCTGAAAGATATTCGGCCAGAATTTGATTTTACAGCAAGTCTCAATTTTATAGAAGATGGAATGCTTGATTCCTTCGATATAGTGACACTCGTAAGCGAGTTGGAAGATAATTTTGATGTGCTGATAGATGGCGAAGATGTTATCCCTGAGAATTTCGACTCTATTGAGTCAATTATGAATATAATTCAAAAATCAAAAAAATAGAAATGTTATTGCAATTTAAAAATAAACGAATTTCATCCATTATTTCTGTAATTCCAGCTAATGAAGTGAATTTTATGGATGAAATTGGTAACTATTCTTTTACCGAAACTCAAATGAAAAAGCTTAAAAAAGTAATGGGTTTTGATAAACGAAGAGTCTCTTTACACGGTGAAACTGTTAGCGATTATGCAATAAAGGGAATTTCGACTCTTATTGAAGAAGGGGTTATTAAAGAAAATGAAATTGGTGCAATAGTAGTAACAACTACATCGCCAGATTATTTCATACCACCAACAAGTAATGTTATTCAAGGGCATTTCCATTTTGATATGGACACAATTTGTATAGATACTTCACAAGGTTGTTGCGGATTTGTTGTCGGGCTTGTCGAAAGTTTTATGCTTCTTGACTCTATGAAAAATAAAAAAGTCCTTCTTATAACAGGAGATATGTTAAGCCATAAAGTCTCACGTCGGGATAGAGCCAGTAGACCAATTACAGGCGATGGTGTCGCGATAAGTGTAATTGAGAATAGTTTAAATACTGGTGATATTTACGCATCGATTAAAAATAATGGGAAAGCGGCTTTTTCAGTTTATATCCCGGCAGGAGGGTCGAAAATTCCTATAACAGAAGAAACTGGTATTGAAAGAGAAGATGAATTTGGCAATTGGCGTAATCTACAACAACTTTGCATGCAGGGTGATCTTGTTTTCAATTTTATAATCAATGATACACCAGTAATGATAGAAGAACTTATGACTGAAGCTAAAGAAATTAAAGAAAATGTTGATTATTTTATCTGTCATCAGTCAAGTGTTTTCACATTAAAAAAATTGAGAGAGCATTTGGGAGTCTCAAAAGAAAAACTTCCAAACGATATTGTGCCAATATATGGGAATTCAAGTAGTGCAACAATTCCTGTGACTTTAACGCACCATTTTTCTGATATGTTTAAGGATAAAAATATTAACAGGATTATGTTTGCGGCATTCGGTACCGGACTTTCATTGGGAGCAGTGTTAATGGACGTTCCTAAATTTGATTATTGTGAATTTATTGAGTATGCCCATTCAAATGCTCAATTGTAAGCCAATAATAAATAGGTTGTTTTCATCTGTAACCTATTTGATTATCTCTAATGAGGGATCTTCGGCTTGGGTTGTTGATCCAGGAGATATGGATAGATTAACCCCGTATCTTAACAATACACATATCTATATTTCTGGAGTCTTATTAACTCATGCTCACTTTGATCATATTTATGGGTTAAACGAAATTATAGCATTATTTCCGACCACAAAGGTTTACACCAATGAGTTCGGGAAGAGAATGCTATTAAACGAAAAGATGAATCTCTCAAAATATCATGATTCACCATTTATTTTTTCAAGGGAAGATTCAATTGAAAGTATTAGCGATGGTAGCAAAATAGAACTGGATAATGAAATCAAGGCACAAGCTATTTACACTCCAGGGCATAATCCAAGCTGTATCACTTGGATTATTAAAGATTGTCTTTTTACAGGAGATTCGTATATACCAGGAATAAAGACTGTTACCAATCTTCCCGCATCAAACAAAGAGCAGGCACGAATAAGTGAGGAGAAGATTAAAAGTTTGGGTAATGATAAATTGATTTATCCCGGTCATTTAATATCTGAGATTCCATGGCATCATTAAAGGATGATACAGTAATTCAACTTCAAAGAATTTCAACAATTTGTAAGTTGAAAGTTCCGGTTGTTGTAGTTTGGTGTATGACTTATAATCATGCTAACTATATAAAGGAGGCGCTTGATGGATTTGTTACTCAAATAGCATCTTTCCCGTTTATTGTGATAGTTCATGATGATGCTTCGTCTGATAAAACATCTGAAATTGTCTGTGAATATGGGGAAAAATACTCTGATATAATTTATCCAATAATCGAAACAGAGAATCAGTATTCTAAACAGGATGGTAGCTTAGACTATATTATGAAAGCTGCAATTAAAGCTACTGGCGCAAAATATATAGCCATGTGTGAGGGAGACGATTATTGGACAGACCCGTTAAAATTGCAGAAGCAGGTAAATGTGCTTGAAAAAAAAATAGAAATAGGAGGAGTATATAGCCGGGTACAATGTTATTTTCAAGGACATAGAAAATTTGAAGGATATATTGGTAAGGATTATATTTCTTTTGAAAATTTATTGAGAGAAAATACAATCCCCACTTTAACCGTATTGATTAGAAAAGAGTTATTGTTAAAATATATAGAAGAGATAAAACCGGAAAGGCAAAACTGGGAAATGGGGGATTATCCGATGTGGCTTTGGATAGCCTATAAGAGTAAATTCTATTTTATGAACGAGATTACAGGTGTATACAGAATATTAAACGAGTCAGTTTCGCATTCTGATTCTGTTGATAGACATATAGAATTTTATAACTCTTGCAGAGATATTCAACACTATTTCATTGATTATTCACATCGGTTTGATTTATTAAATTGGGTCGAAGAATATTACAACAGTAGAATGTATCAATTATGTCTGGAACAAAATTATATTGAAATTAAAAGCTACCGGGACTATTTTAAAACGATAAAGCCGACATCTTTCAAAACAAAAATGTTTAAAATATCTGCTAATTACAGGATTTGTGAATATCTGATGAAAATATGTCTCCAGAATATTTTTATTAGAAAATTATATAATAATATCAATAAATAAAGTTTGTCTAGTAGAAGGCAATAATAGTTTAATGTTTTATGAATATAGTCATTTCTAAAAGTGATTTAAAATTATTATGCCTTGAAGTATTTTTTATTCTATCCTTTGCATATATAACTTATGCTTCTAATATATATATTGTATGGGGAATAATCACATTAATTCCGATTCTATTCTTTACAAAGAGAAATAATATAATCCCTTTTCTTTTTACAATCTGTTTTTTCTTTTTTGTTTGTTTATATTATGTGTTGTATGGAATTGAGGGAGGTTTTAGGATTTTAAAGACATATACGATATGCTTGACGTTCATTATTTTGTCCCAAAGTAAGCAGGAGGCTGAAAAAATTCAAATTTTATTAAAGCCTCTTCATTACTTTATGACTCTGTCGGCTTGGATTGTTTGTATAGATTTTGTATTATATTGGGGGGGCGGACATACAATCATGAATTTTACGAGTAGTGGTCTTATGCCAAGACCTAATGGTCTGATGGAAGATTCCAATTTCTATAGTTATTTGATGGTTTGCTATATTATGTATTTAAAATATACGTATGGCAAATCGACTAAGCTGTTTATTATTTCCATTTTTCTCTCCGGATCTTTTTCGGCTATTATGATTTTGTTATTGCTGTTGTTTTTTTACAAAAGAACAACAATCAACAATTTGTCTCAGCGAATGCAAAAATGGAAAGTTTGGAGGATACTGATTATTATGAGCGTCTTGATTATTCATTTATCCTATTACATGATTTTAGAATATAAAAATCAGATTATAGATTACATTGAGGCCGTAGACATGAATCCATTATTAAAAGTTAAAGCGGCTTCTATGTTCCATCGTTTTGAATCTCAGGAGATTGCAATCCATGAAATTAATAAATCCGGAAAATATTTTTTTGGAGGTGGACCAGGAATAACGAGAACTTTGAATGATAGAGATATGAATTTACATAACACCTATTATCAAATGTATGTAGAAATAGGGGGAGTCATGTTATTTATCGTTGCCTTCTTTTTATTTTACTATATGTTGGATATAAAAAATGTCAGTTTCTTATTGTTATTCGGAATTATGTCCTTGTTTGGCAATATGCTTGAAGTTTTTTATGCTCCGGTTCTTTCTTTTATCTATTTCCTTTACAAATTAAACGGACATGTCACATCCTCTAAAAAGTTTTCAGATAATTTTTCTTATAACATGTACGAATAATGTAAACATTTCAACATGTCTTGAGTCTATATCTAAAAACAATCATTCTTTAAATTGCTTGATATTGCTACTATTACAGAATAATGTCAAGTTATCTTTAGAGTCCTATATAACACCTTATACCTCAATAAAAGTTTTGCATAAAACTCATACGATACCCTTATCTCAAGCACGTAATATTTTACTAAAGTCTGAAAGAATTCATGCTGGTTCTTTTTATATGTTCCCTGATGATGATTCTGTTTTTGACCAACATTTTTTTGAATTTTTTACTAAAATAATTACTGGTAATACTTTAATAGCAGTTAAGGGAACTCAAAGTAAATCAGTATATTTTTTGAAAATGCCGGAAAGGAAATGGGCATTAATATCGGATTTTGATAAAGCAATTAGCGTCAATATGGTGATTAAGGGAACTACTATACAGAAAGTTGGAAACTTTGATGAAAAATTAGGGGTTGGTAACTATTATGGGGCAGGTGAGGATAATGATTATTTTTTACGATGCAATGCTATTGAACAATTTGTTTTCAGTAATGATTTATGGAATTATCACCCTTTACCCTGTAAAAATACATTACAACCAGTTAGTAAGATATTAATTCGTTATAAATCTTATGGACGGGGAGTAGTCTACATGTTATTAAAACATCGAATGATTACAGAGGCAGCTAAAGTGGTAGTTAAGGGGTATCTCGGATGTATAAAAAACTTGATGATGTTGAATTGGAAAATGGCTTATGTATATTTAATTGCTGGTAGCGTGAGGTTTTATACTTTTCTGAAGAATATTAAATAGATATCAAAGTTTGTAAATTAAATTTGAAATCACATATGTTAACAGCTTCTATTGTCTTATATCATCATTCTCCAACAGAAGTAAGTGATATAATAAATTGTGTTTTAAAAAGTTCTGTATCAACTCTTTTTATCGTTGATAATTCTACAAATGATGTTTCCCGAAAATTGGAAAACGTTTCAGATCGAATCTGGTATATTCATAGTGCTAATTTAGGATATGGAGCAGGACATAATATTGCTATTCGTAAAGCTATTGAACAAGGGGCGGATTATCATGTAGTTCTTAATCCGGATATTTATTTTGGAGAAGGGACTTTGGAGAAATTAGAGGCATATATGGAAGTGCATAGTGAGGTTGGGCAAATTATGCCTAAGGTATTTTATCCTAATGGAGAATTACAATATTTGTGCAAATTGGTACCTTCTCCTCTTGATTTGATCTTTAAACGTTTTTTACCTTCTTTTCTGACTAATAAGAAATTATATAAGTTCCAATTACGTTTTTCGGGATATGATAAAATCATGAACATACCATATCTGTCAGGATGCTTTATGTTTTTTAGAATTAGTGTCTTACAACAAATTGGATTGTTTGATGAGCGTTTTTTTATGTATCCGGAAGATATAGATATAACTCGCCGGATACATGAGAAATATAAAACTATTTTTTATCCGGACGTTTCTATTATACATGCTCATGCTGCCGCCTCAAGGAGTAATGCTAAGATGTTGAAGATACATATTATCAATATAATAAAATATTTTAATAAATGGGGTTGGTTCTTTGATTCTAAACGGAGAAGGATTAACAAACAAGTTTTAAAGGAATTGAAAAGTCATGAGTAAAAGGATTGTTTTAATTGGCGGTTCTGGATTTGTTGGCACACGTCTGATTGATTTATTTCAGCAAAAGGATTATGAAATACAAAATATAGACAAACAGCAAAGTCATTTTTTCCCGAATATAACAGCAATCGGGGATGTGAGGGATAAAGCAAAGTTGATGCAATTGTTACATGGAGCAACGGTAGTTGTATTGTTAGCGGCAGAACATCGGGATGATGTTACTCCCATTACAAAATATTATGACGTGAATGTCGGGGGAATGCAGAATGTGTTGGCTGCAATGGAAGCTAATGATGTGAAACACATTGTATTTACTTCTTCAGTAGCTGTCTACGGTTTGAATAAAGAGAATCCCAATGAAGAACATCTGAAGGATCCGTTTAATCACTATGGAAAAAGTAAGTGGTTGGCGGAAATGGAACTTGAAAAATGGTATCGGACTCATCCCGATTGGAATATCAATATTTTACGGCCTACAGTTATTTTTGGAGAAAGGAACCGGGGGAATGTTTATAATCTGTTGAAACAGATTGCCGGAGGAAAATTTGTCATGGTGGGAAAAGGGGAAAATAAAAAATCGATGGCTTATGTCGGGAATATTGTGGCATTTATCAAGTTTTTGATTGAGAATAAGCAGGAAGGATATAATGTCTATAATTATATCGATAAGCCTGATTTTACAATGAATGAGCTGGTAGGACATGTGAGCCAGGTATTGAATAAACATATTCCCATGACGCATTTTCCTTATTGGTTAGGAATGCTGGGAGGATATTGTTTTGATGTATTGGCTTGGATGTTAAGAAAGAAGTTAACCGTTAGTTCTGTCCGTGTGAAGAAGTTTTGTGCAACAACCCAATTCGATGCATCGAAGGTTGGATTATCCGGTTTTAAAGCCCCCTATACTTTAGAAGAAGGGCTTGCACGGACTTTGGAATTCGAATTTGTTCATCCCAGACAAGATGATATAACGTTTAAAAGCGAGTAGTTTGTAAAAGTGAAAAATTTCTTATATTTGTTACAAAAATAAGTTGTTTATGCGTTTGACTCAGGGGGAGATAGATACGATTGTCAGGATTGCAAGGGAGATTTATGGCTGGGGAGTAGAGGTGTTTTTATTTGGTTCGCGTACGGATGACAGTAAGCGGGGTGGGGATATTGATTTGTTGGTTAGAAGCACGGGAGAGAAAAAAGGGATCCTGGAACGGGTGCGAATGGTGACCAGGTTAAAACTGGCATTGGGGGACAGGAAGATAGATGTGATCGGGGATTACGAGGATAATGCGGTTGTGCAGGAGGCGTTGTTACATGGAATACGATTGATATGACAGATAAGCGGCAGGAATTGAAAGATCGGTTGCTTCGGGCATTTGAAATCTGTGATAAACATATAACCCGAATAGAGGAGGCTTTATGTGGATTGAAACCGTATTTCCCATTGGATGAGGAGAAGTATTTGAATCTGAATAGCGAGGCGGTGATGCGTTTGGATCAGTTTATATTTCGCTTTTCCAGGTTGCAAGACGTTATTGGGGCAAAGATATTCAGATATGTACTGGCGTGGTTGTATGAGGAGGAAGAGACAATGTCCATGCGGGATGTTCTGGATCGTTTGGAACGCCTGGGGGTGATTGATAGTGTTGAAAGTTGGGGCTATATGCGGGAGTTGAGAAATACGATAGCACATGATTATCCGTTAGATACTCAAGAGGTGGTGCTTTCATTAAATGAATTGGTCGGAAGTACGGAAACGTTGAAAGTTGTATATGAACGTTTGAGAGGAAGGTTTTTGGCTTGATATATTGAATGGACGGTGGTTTGGAGGGGGGAGAAAATCTTTTCGATAGAAATACATAATCACAAAATTTTTTATTTATGAAAGGTATAGTGCTTGCCGGAGGTTCCGGTACGCGGCTTTATCCTATTACGAAAGGGGTGAGCAAGCAATTGCTGCCCATTTTCGATAAGCCGATGATTTATTATCCGGTGTCGGTGCTGATGTTGGCAGGGATTCGGGAGATATTGATTATTTCAACCCCTCAGGATTTACCCGGATTCCGGCGGTTGCTGGGAGACGGATCGGATTACGGGGTGCGTTTCGAGTATGCAGAACAGCCGAGTCCGGATGGGCTGGCACAGGCGTTTATCATCGGGGAGAAATTTATAGGGGAAGATTCGGCTTGTCTGGTACTGGGCGATAATATATTTTATGGTCAGAGTTTTACACGGATGCTGCTGGAGGCGGTGAGGACGGCAGAGGAAGAACAAAAGGCGACGGTTTTCGGTTATTGGGTGAATGACCCGGAACGGTATGGTGTGGCGGAGTTCGACAAGGAAGGGAATGTGTTGAGTATCGAAGAGAAACCTGCACAGCCGAAATCCAACTATGCAGTGGTGGGGTTGTATTTTTATCCCAATAAGGTAGTGGATGTGGCGAAGCATATCAAGCCGTCGGCACGCGGAGAACTGGAGATTACCACGGTGAACCAGCGTTTCCTGCAAGATCAGGAGTTGAAAGTACAGTTGCTGGGCCGGGGATTTGCGTGGCTGGATACCGGAACGCATGATTCATTGAGTGAGGCGTCGACTTTTGTGGAGGTGATTGAAAAACGGCAGGGGTTGAAACTTGCCTGTCTGGAAGGGATTGCTTTGCGGCAAGGCTGGATTACACCGGAGAAAATGCAGGAACTGGCACAACCTATGATTAAAAATCAATATGGACAATATCTTCTGAAATTGGCGGCTGAGTTTTCCGGAAAGGAGAAATGATAAAAATCGCTTGGGCTTTATCTGAGAATTCGTGTGATATTATCAATTAAAATATGGAACTGATTGAAACCTGTATACCGGGTGTTGTCATCGTGCAACCCCGTATTTTCGGTGATGAACGCGGCTATTTTTTTGAGTCGTTTTCACAGCGGGATTTCGAACGGCAGGTATGTAAAACCGTTTTTGTCCAGGATAATGAGTCGAAGTCGTGTTACGGTGTGGTGAGGGGGTTGCATTTCCAGAAACCTCCGTATGCCCAATCCAAACTGGTGCGGGTGGTGAAAGGTCGTGTACTGGATGTGGCGGTGGATATCCGGAAGGGATCGCCTACGTTCGGGAAGTATGTTTCCGTTGAATTAACGGAGGAGAATAAACGGCAGTTTTTCATTCCGCGGGGATTTGCCCATGGGTTTGCGGTATTGAGTACGGAAGCTGTTTTCCAGTATAAATGCGATAATTTTTATGCACCGGAAAGTGAAGGGGCTTTGGCCTGGGACGATCCGGATTTGGGAATAGACTGGCGGATTCCGGCCACTAAGGTGATCCTTTCTGAAAAGGACAGACACCATCCATGCCTGAAAGATGCCTGTGATTGGTTTGACTATAATGTGAATCTCTATGAATAGGATATTGGTGACCGGAGCCAACGGACAGTTGGGGAATGAGATGAGGCGGCTGGCTGTATTCTGCTTTCGGGAATCATTTTGTAAAGACCATACAGCGTTTGACAGTGGAAAGAGAGCAGTTGAATGTCGTATTTGACCAGGTGGGAACGCCGACTTATGCCGCCGATTTGGCCACTTTGATCGTTCACGCCATCGAAACGGGAAAATACAGGCAACATCAGGGAATTTACCATTTTTCCAATGAGGGCGTGTGTTCGTGGTATGATTTTGCTAAAGAGATCGTTGCTTTATCGGGAAATACTTGTGACATCCGGCCGTGCCATTCGGATGAGTTCCCGGGTAAAGTAAAACGTCCGGCTTTCTCAGTGCTGGATAAAACAAAAGTGAAACGGGATTTTGATTGTACCATTCCTTACTGGAAGGATTCACTTGTGAAATGTATAAATGAATTAAAACGGAAATAATGGATTTTAAAAGGAATATATTGATTACCGGTGGTGCCGGTTTTATCGGCTCGCATGTTGTGCGTCTGTTTGTGACGAAATATCCGGAATATCATATCATTAATCTGGATAAGCTGACTTATGCGGGGAATCTGGCCAATCTGGCAGACATCGAACAGCAGTCGAATTATACTTTTGTAAAAGCAGATATCTGTGATTTTGAAAAGATACTGGAATTGTTCCGGCAGTACTGCATCGACGGAGTGATCCATCTGGCAGCGGAAAGCCATGTAGACCGCTCGATCAAAGATCCGTTTACCTTTGCTCAGACGAATGTGATGGGGACCCTGTCTTTGTTGCAAGCCGCTAAAGTAAGCTGGGACGGACAATATGACGGGAAACGTTTCTATCATATCTCTACCGATGAGGTGTATGGGGCCCTGAAGTTTGACGGCACCTTTTTTACGGAGACAACGAAATATGATCCGCATTCCCCCTACTCGGCTTCGAAAGCTTCTTCCGATCATTTCGTGAGGGCCTTTCACGATACTTTCGGTATGCCTACCCTTGTAACCAATTGCAGTAATAACTACGGTCCTTACCAATTCCCGGAAAAGCTAATCCCTTTGTTTATCAATAATATCCGTCACAATAAACCTTTACCCGTTTACGGAAAGGGGGAAAATGTGCGTGACTGGTTGTATGTGGTGGATCATGCCCGGGCCATCGATCTTATTTTCCATAATGGAAAGGTTGCCGAAACATATAATATCGGTGGCTTTAACGAATGGAAAAATATCGATTTGATCCGGGTTCTGATCAAGACGGTAGATCGCTTACTGGGACGCCCTGAAGGAGCATCGGAGAAGCTGATCACATACGTGACAGACCGGGCCGGACATGATTTGCGCTATGCTATCGATTCGACGAAACTGAAAAATGAATTGGGCTGGGAACCTTCTTTACAGTTCGAGGAGGGTATAGAGAAAACGGTGAAATGGTATCTGGATAATCAGGAGTGGCTGGATCAGGTGACGAGCGGAGATTATCAGGGATACTATGAAAGGATGTATGGCAATAGATAGGCAAAAAACGGAAACGGTTCATTGGCACGCTGTCTTCACCGCCTCCCGTGCGGAGAAGAAGGTGCGTGACCGGTTGGAGGAGCTGGGTGTGGAGTGTTTTTTGCCGGTACAGACGGTGTTGAGGCAGTGGACGTACCGGAAGTCGCGGGTGGTGGTGCCGGTGATTGCGGGGTTGGTTTTTGTGCGGGTAGGCCGTCAGGAGCAGGTGAAGGTGCTGCAGACGAAAGGGGTGGTGGCTTTTCTGAGGCTGAAGGGAGAGGCGGGGGCTGCTGTGATTCCGGATAAGCAGATGGAGGACTTCCGTTTTTTGTTGGATTTCTCTGAGGAAGCGGTGGAAATGACCAATGAAAATATAAAGGCCGGTGATTTGGTCAGGGTGGTGAAAGGTTCGCTGAGGGGGATGGAAGGTGAACTGATCAGACACAAGGGAGTGACGAAGGTGTTGGTACGTATCGATATGCTGGGGTGTGCCATGGTTAATATTCCGGCGAGCTTTGTAGAAAAATTAAATAAGTAATGATCGGCGATGAAAGAGTTTTCTGTTTGTTATGATCGTTTTTGCCTGGGGAATTATACCCTGGTTTGTGATGTCTCGGATACCGTTCAGGCGACCGCGGATCTGGGGGCTTTCGAGATGTATGTCCTGGGCATGTGGAACGATGGGCTGGTGGTGACGATGAAGGCATACGATGAGGTTTGTGGTGAAAATCAGTTTGTCCTGCTTGTACCGGACGGCAGCGAGCAGTTGATGAGTTTCTCCCCGGGTAGAGGTTTTGTGGTCCGGCCATACCGGGCGGCACGTCAAGGCCGTTTTGCCTATTTGCTTGATTTCTTATGCGGTTTGAAATACAAAGGTTATCAGGGTTATGAGGAGTATGACGAGGAAGAAAAGATGATTTTCGGTATTGTGCGGGTCGGTGAAAAATCCCTGACCTATGGAGGAAAAAATTTGCAGGAAGTGAAATCTGATTTCATTCAAAAAATCGAACAAGAAACTGCGTCAAGGGATAATAAAATAACAAATTCAGAAATTTAGAAATTGAAACCGATTGATTAAAAGAATTATTACGGTTTCAAAAGTGACAAAGGTTACAGTGGTTCAGTCTGACTTCTGTAACCTTTGTCACTTTTGTAATTCTGCTAACCGATAGAGGTGCCCCTAATTCACTTCCAACGAGGGTGTCCAAAAAGTATTTGGCACCCTCGATTTATTCGTATCCCTATTGGAGACTGAAATCAAATATCCGATTCTACAAGGGGGTATTTTGCCTTTTTGGACACCCTCGTTTTGTTTATAACCGGAAACCGGTTCCGTAAACCGTTTTTATCCACAAAGCAAAAAGACGGTCTGTGAGAGAATACGTCTTATTGATTTCTGTGATAAAATCTTTATCCAGCAACTTCTTTATAGCCGATTGTACAGCGCTGGCCGAAGCCAGCCGATGACGTTTAATAAAAGCAGAAGAAGTGACTTGACGGGCTTCTCCATCTTTTGCAATGGCGTACAACACTTCTTTCTGACGTTCCGGTATATGGGAAAGGATTTCCCGGAATATGGTGTCGTTGTCACTTAGTAGCCTATCGATACTTTGTTGAAGAATACTAATCGTACACTCCTTATTGTTTTCAGTATCTGCAAAACCTTCATTAAAAGTTTTTTGAATATAATAAGTATGCCCCTGAAACAAGGCGTATACCCGTTTGGCCGTGTCTTCGGAAATAGATTTTCCGAATTTATTGAAATTACCGACAATGAAGGGAATATATTTCTCGTCGGGGATAGCACTTAGTTCGAGCATATCTGCACTATGGTAAAATGGACGTGAAGCAGATACGAACATATTTTGCATCATATGCCGTTCACTTCCTGCAAAAATGAAATGGCAATTATTTATTTTTTGAATATGTGTCCGCAACAAAGCCTCGATATTCTTTTCCGGATATTTAGCGATCTGCTGAAATTCGTCGATGGCAATAATACAGGGTTTATCGGCTTTGGCAAGATAAACGAAAATTTCATCCAACGTATATTCGGGTCGGTCGATATCCCCTAACTCCAAACTAAAAGTCGGGGTATTCGACAGCGGATCGAAACCGAATTTCCCGCTAATTGATTTCAGCGTCTGCATAAAAAGTTGAGTCATTCTTTTACTCCGGGGCAGCAACGTTTCATAAATCTCTTTCCCCAGCGTATAGGTAAACTCCCTCAGACTGGAAGTATGTAAGATGTCGATGAAAAAAGTGTAGTACGTTTTTTTCCATTCCGGTTTTTCATAACAAAACTGAATTAATCCCGTCTTTCCCATCCTTCTCGGGGAAATAATCACCAAATTATTCCCGTTATCCAACGACCGGATCAAACGGGCCGATTCTTCTTCCCGATCACAAAAATAGGCCGGATCGATTTTCCCCGTCACAATAAAAGGGTTCACTATTTTCCTCATAACTCCATTTTTATACAAATATAATTATATTATCCGAATTATGCAAATTGCATAATATTCTATGTAAAAATCGAATTCCAATCGTTTTTTACCTTATATTGAACAAAACACCCCAAATACTGTTATCGGATGGGGGAGTTTTTTTGTCGATGATTTTCCAAACCTTATTGATAAAAAATGCGAATACTAGTGAAAAAACGAATCTTTCTAACCTGGAAAATTTATGAGACAAGAAATGGAGAAAACGGTTTTGAAAGGAAGACACGGAGGTTGGTCGATATGGCTATCTGTAGCTTTCGGAATGGTATGGCTTTTATTGCTTCCCGGACAGTCGGTGGCTAGGGTTCCGGGCAGTAGGGACAAACAACAAACTGCGGAAACGTTGCGGGTTGTTCACGGTAAGGTAACGGATGAGAACGGAGCTCCGATTGTGGGGGCGAATGTTTGGATAAAGGGGACTATGGTAGGAGTGGCTACCGATGTCAACGGAGATTATACCTTGCGGATAAACCCTGAGGCGAAGACGTTGAGTGCTTCATTTATCGGTTATTCAGAGGCGGAGAAGACGATTATGCCGGGAATCGGGGTTTATAATTTTACTTTAAAGCCGGAAGCCAGGAAGCTGGACGAGGTCGTGGTGGTCGGGTACGGTACTACCCGGCTCAGGGATTTAACCGGTTCGGTATCTTCTGTCGGGGCTGCTGATCTGGAAAAGGAACCGGTGATGAATGTCGCTTCTGCCTTGCAGGGGAAAGCGCCGGGGGTTCAGGTGTCTATGGCTTCGGCGAAACCCGGTGAACCGGTGAAGATCCGGGTGAGGGGATCCACTTCGTTGGAAGGTACCAATGAACCTTTGTATGTGATCGACGGTATTCCGGCCGAACAAGCCGATATGATCGCCATAAACCCGGACGATATTCAGTCGATCGATATATTGAAGGATGCTTCGGCAGCGGCTATTTATGGGTCGAGGGCCGCTAATGGCGTGGTATTGATTACAACCAAACGGGGGATACAGAATGAAAAGCCTCAGCTGAATCTGAAGTATTTTACCAATTTCGATACCCAGATAGAGAATTTCAGCATATTGAATGCGAATGAATTCCGGAATGTCATGATGGATGCTGCAATCAATACGTTAAAAGTGGATCCGACCAATGAAACGGCTTTGAGTATTAAAGAAGGGACTATCCTGAAGGATGCCGATACAGATTGGTATAAACTATTGTCACAGAAAGCTTCAACGAACAGTGTGGAGCTTTCGGTGAGGGGAGGAAGTTCAAGACTGAAATATTTTACTTCCTTCGGGATGAGTTTCCAAAATGGAGTATTGAAAGGGGATGACCTGAAACGGTATACCGGGCGGATCAACCTGGATTGGGATGTGACTTCGGTATTGAAATTCGGTACCAATGTAAGTTTGGCGTATACCGATCAATCCCAGGAAGGACAAGGGTTGTGGCAGATCAAACAGTTTCGTCCGGATGTCCCGGTTTATGCAGAGGACGGTAGTTATTATAAGATCGGTACGACAGATAATCCGGTGGCCAAAACGAAGATTACCAACCGGAACGATGTTTATCGGTTTAATGGGACGGTATTCGGGGAGGCCCAGATTATTCCGGGACTTCGTTTTCGTTCAACTTTCTCTGTAGCTAAGAACTTTAATTTCACCCACCAATATTATCCCAGTTTTTTACAGGAAGGTAATTATTATAACAATTATACCGGTAAAGCTGTACGGGGAAGTAACGAATCGGTACGTACCCTTTGGGATAATACATTGAAATATGAGGGGACATTTAAGGAGATACATGCTTTGGATGCTTTGTTCGGAGTCTCGTTCGAGCGTTACAAGGCAGGTGATTTCAGTGCTACCGGTGTCGATTTTCCGATGGACAAAATCTTGAATAACCTGAGTAGCGCTACAACTCCTTACGATGTAAGCGGGAATTCGTCCGGAAACGGACTGATTTCGGTCTTCGGACGGTTTAACTACCAATTGATGGAAAAATATCTTTTCACTTTTACGGCTCGTTTCGACGGTTCGTCGAAATTCGGTTCGCACAATAAATACGGTTTTTTCCCCTCGGGGGCTTTTGCCTGGAAAATCGATCAGGAACCTTTCATGAAGGATATTGAAGAAGTGAACGAATTGAAATTAAGGCTTTCGGCCGGAGTGACGGGAACACAGAATATCGGTAATTATAACAATAAGGATCTTTATGGCCCGAACGATTTTCTGGGAAAACCGGGAATTATCCCGACAACCCTGGGAAATAACGATTTACGCTGGGAACGGACCAAGCAATTCGATATCGCTGTCGATTATGCTTTGCTGGATTACCGGTTGAGCGGATCTATCGGCTGGTATTATAAGAACACCAACGACCTGTTGTGGTATATCGATTTTCCGACTTCACTGCAACCCTTCAGCGGGATGTATAAAAATGTCGGACGGGTACAGAATAAGGGATTCGAGTGGATCGTCGATGCAAAAATTTTCAGGGAGACGGAGGTGAAATGGGACGTTACTTTTAATCTGGCCGTTAACCGCAATAAGGTGAAATCTTTGGTATCCGAAGGGGCACAGGATTGGGCCGGTAAAGGTGTGGTACAGGGAAGCGGTACCGAAGTACTGGCCGAAGGACATCCGGTGGGAGCTGTTCTGGGGTACCAGACCGACGGTATATTCCAGTCCTGGACACAGATCGAGGAATATAATAAAAAGGCACAGGAGCTGAGTAACGGGACTGCCACTTATTATTATAGCAGCGAGACCAAACCGGGACAGATTATTTACCGGGATGTGAATGGAGACGGGCATATCAGCGTGAAAGACCGGGTCATCATTGCTAATCCGGAACCGAAATTTCAGGGGGGATTTTCTTCCAATGTGTCCTGGAAAGATTTATCCCTGTATCTGATGTTCAATTATTCGGTAGGTGCAGAACGCTTGTATAACAATACTTTGCAAAATATTTCCGGTTCGTTGAACAACCTGATCGATTATAACCTTTACAACCGTTGGTCCGAACAGAATACGTCTTCCCGTTTACCGGCTTTGTATGTCGACGATCCGGTTCCGGCGACGAATAATCTGGAAGTACACAAAGCTTCTTATTTGAAGCTGTCGCATTTGCGGATCCAGTACAATTTGCCGGTATTGTGGGATGCCAGGTATTACAAAGGGGGACAGGTATATTTCGCTATCGCCAATCTTTTCACTATCACCCGCTATCCGGGAATCGATCCGGCGACGGTAGGTAGTGCTACGGCTAACTACGGAGGAAATTACGATAGTGATATTTATCCGGGTGTCCGTTCTTATACAATCGGGTTACGACTTAATTTTTAATTATTAGCACGAATGCTTATGAAAAAGATATTTATCCTTTTGATGGTCGGTAGTCTGCTGTTTTCCTGCCAGATTACGGACGTCCTGAACCAGGAGCCTCCGCATAATCTGACTCCTGATAATGCGATTACGGATGAAAAGTCGGCAGAAACCGCTTTGACCGGTATTTATGGTGAACAGATCGGGTATGAGTCTTATATGTCGATCGGAAATCATGCAATGACTGCCGGTATTTTGCAAAGAAACGACAATCCCGGCGTGGTTGTGAGTATCTATTATATCGAAAACCGTTTGCCGGAACTGAATCTGGTGGGGGCGGCATATACTCCTTTTTGGGATGCTTTTAATACGATTATCAATTCGTCGACGAAATTACTGGCTGTTTTGGAAGGAATGAGCGATAATCTGTTTACCGATGGACGGAAAACCACCATGATGGGAGAGATCCGGTTTCTGCGGGGGTGGTATATGTTCGATTTGTTGAGGATGTTCGGGGAATATGATAAATTGGACAGTAAATATGGGATGATCATCCGGGAGACTCCCCCTACTTCCGATGATGTTTATAAAGCCCGTTCGACGGTTCAGCAGACGTATGATTTTATCCTGAAGGATATCGAGTATGCTATATCGAACGCCCCGGATTTTACTTCTTCGGATTTTGCGTCGAAAATGGCTGCCAAGGCTCTTAAAGTGAAAGTACTTTTCTATATGGGGAAATACAGTGAGGCTTTAGAGGCTGCCAATACGTTTATCGGTGACGGAGAACGGGCATTGGTGGCCCCCTATTCGGCTGTTTTTACCGATTTTTCTAATCAGGAGCTGATCTATACCCGGGGATTTGCAGGGACAGATGAAGTGAAATATCAGGCCACGCGGGTACAGGCGTATTATAATGAGGGGAAATGGGGACCTACGGAGTCTTTTATGGAACTGGTCGGGGACGATCCCCGGAAAACGGTTATCCTGAAAAATGGAGTCGGGGATGTTTTCGGACCTCAGCAGACGATTCGGAAAGCTTCGAATGCAGAAGGAACAATGCCCACTTACCTGATGCGTTATTCAGAGATTTATATGATGAAAGCCGAATGTGAAGCCCGTACCGGGAAAGGAGATCCTTTGGCTACCCTGAATGCTTTACGTTCCGGTCATGGATTACCGGCTATTACGGGAGTGACCGATATATTACAGACGATCTATCAGGAATGGATACTGGAAATGGGGTTCGAGAATGGGCATGAATGGTACGCTACCTGGCGGATGGGAGTGGATCAACTTCTGGAAACCAATCGGGCTGTGGCTGAAAAAATGGCTACTGCCGCCGATCCCGAATTGTATAAAGCCAATTTGCCTTATAAACGGATTTATCCGATCCCTTCGAGCGAAATCAATGCCAATAAGTTGATGGAACAAAATCCGGGGAATAATTGATGGCCTGATTCAGGACTGGGTTTTTGTGGTTGAAGAGAGAATCGTGATAAAGTGGATTTTATTGCGATTCTCTTTTTTGTCGGAAAATAGCCCGGTACCCCCGTCTCCGTCCTTTATTGTTAAATATTATACAGTTGTTGGAAGGAAAGTTTACTCAAACGTTTCCCTTTAAAATTTTCACGTTTCTTTAACAAACCGGCCGGTTTTCGTATATTAATTCTTAATATTGTACCTGAAAATATGAAAGACAGAAACCTATGATGACTGTGATGATGAAGTTGACGGACAATAATTTTAAACGTAAAGTTACGTTGCGGGCTTCTGTTGGCATAGGGGAAAATATAATAGAATAAAGAAGCTCGCTGAAAGGCGGGCTTTTTTTTGCGATAAAAGTGAAGAGGTTCGAACTGACCGGTTTTGTCATGAAAAAAAGAGTAGAAATTAAAACCATACAATGAAAATCAAAGGAGAACCGAGGGCATTTCTGAGTAATGAGGCCCGACAATTACTGAATCTTTACGAATCGTTAGGGGAACGGGCAGAGATTTTTTTGCCGCGTCATATTTATGACAATCTGACCAGTTTTGTGAAGCTTTGTTTTGAAGAACCCGATGACCCGGCTGTCCAGCAGTCGGAGATCAACCGTTATTTGTTGAAGTTCCGGGAAGATATTCCGGGATATACGGATGTTGCTTTGATGCTTTGTCCGCATCATCCTTCCAAAGCTTTCGAATTGAGTGGAAGGCGGGGAGAGTTTGTGAAGAAGATCGATGAGTTCCTGGATACCGAAGCAGTAAGTCCTGATTCCAGAGTTCTCTTGAAAAATATTAAAGACACTCATGATTTTTCGGTAGGAACTCCTCCTGTGCGCAGTAGCCATATCGAGTTTATCTCCCAGGTACAATTGGGCGGGCAGGTACGCGATTTACGGAAATACCGGGATGTGATCGGGGTGACCGGTGACCTGAACGAAGCGCATTGGAATTATTTGATGGATACTTTGGAGCAGATGATCGGCCAGAGTACCCATTATACAACCGGGGCTGAGAAGGCCGACTTTCTCAACCGGATGCGTTGGGCGGTGAATTTCAAGGGACTGAACGGTATGATTACGACGGTGGTTTCGGGAAATGCCGATAAAGCGGTCAGTCTGCTCCGGGGAGAAGTATTCGGTAAGAATAGTGTACAAGTGTTGGAGAATCCTTCTACCGAAGAATTGTTCGAACAGATGAGGGTGGATACAACCTCGGTCTTTGTGGTGAAAGCCCGGCATATGCGGGTGAATCCTTTCTCCGGTGAAAAATGGTTTCCTCTGCTGACCCGTCTGGTGATTGTCGACGATTCGCGGGAATCGAGGAGTTCCAATACCTCTCTGGTGTTCTGTTTTCATAACGGGATTATCCATACACTGAATAAGGTACATACCAAGAAATTGGGTTCTCCGGCCAATACGCAATTGAACTTGCGGTTGATTCTGGAAAATGTGAATCCCTCTTTCCTGTCAGAATTCCGGGAAAAAATCGAGCTGCAAATCAAAGCCTACGAGAAAGAGATCAATCAGATTCTGACCGAACAGATCGGGACTACCGGGGATGCGGTGAAACGGTTGAATGTGTTTAAACTGGATATGTTCTCCAGGAAGATCGTTCAGGATAAATATTCCCTGGAAAAATTACGGGATTTTATTTATTTTCTGGAGAATTGCCATAAAGAAGAAAAACGGCAGGCACAAACCCGTGAATTGATCGATGAATTCGAAAGCCGGATCCGGCAATACTTTTATTCGGATTGCCCCCAGATTCAGGTGTTGAGTGTATTGGAAGGCGGCGGACGCAACCAGATCCGTACTTATGGACGTTATCTGCTGCAAAAGCCTTTGCACCGACTGGAAGATAAGGTGTATAAAGCTTGCCGGTTGATCCTGAATATTATCCCCAGCAATTATGAACGTACCCTGAAGAATCACTTTCATAAGAATTTCGGCATCAACCTGTTTTTAGAGAAATATCAGGCTTATATCACGAAGATAGATAATGATGCTAACAATAAAGGCCGTTACGATAATTTCCTCAATGACCTGGGGATCCGGGAAAAATACCGGGCCTTGCCTGTGGAGGATCAGCAAATCGTGAAAGAATTCTTATCGGCTTTAGGCAATCTGGAACAGACTTCGGTTTCCGATTCGGTACAGATGATTATCCGGGATCTGTTGTTTCATCCCAACGGAAAGCCGAAACCTTATATTATTTACAATGCGATGCAGGCTTGGGAATATAAGGATTTGCTGCCTGACGATACTTTCGATATCAATCCTTTCGATATCGAAATCGAGAATTTGCCTGACGGGCGTTTAGCCTATGAACGGCTGACGGATAAATTACTCCGTATCAAATCGACGCTGGCTTTATTCGACGATAGTGGCAGCCTTTGGGATTTGTTTTGTGAGAATACGACGATTCTGATCAACGATCCGAATAATCCGACCGGTTATACGGATTTCAATACCGAAGCTTTGAATTCGTTCCTGAAACTGATGAATACTTGTAAGATTACTCTTTTTCTCGACGAAGCTTATGCCGACAGTGTGAAGGTTACGGATAAACATATGCCGAAATGGCGTACGATCTCGCGGTATATCATCAATAATATCAATGCCCAGGCCAATATCCGGGCGGTATCATCGTTATCGACCACCAAGAATTTGTCGGCTACGGGCGATCGGTTAGGGGCTTTGGCGGTGACCCCTCAGGCTGCTGCGGTCGCTGCTTTTGTGCGTCAGCTGAATTCCTGTTCGCACGGCAATAACAACTCTTTACTGATGTTGAATAATTTGCTGGAGACGGCACAGGTAGCTAAAAAAATAAAAGATACGCTGGAAAGCGAGTTACCGAAAAATGCTTCCCGCTTTAAGATCAAAGAGACACTGATCCGGTTTATCAATGAACAGATCGGACGGATTGAAAAATCGAACGCCAATAGTGTTGCAAACCGTCAGTTGCATAAGACCGCCGGATTTGAAGGTAGCCCGTTGTACCTGTTCCTGCTGGATGAGCTGGTAGCTTTGGATAAACTGGATATATTGGCCCTGCCGGACGATTTTAAATACCACAACGAACCTTTCTTCGTTTATTACCAGAGACGGTTGGTGGAAAATCTGAACCGTTTCCGGGTGAATAAGAATTTCCGTTCAGAATCGATGTTACGGATGAGTTGGGCAAAAGAGGTGGCTCAACGGGTTGTAGCTGAATTCGAAGGGACGGAAGTCAGTTGGTTGCCTTCGGATGGTTCTTATTTGTTTAACTTCCGGGTGGGGGAAGGGTTTTCTTATGCCGATCTGCTTTGTTTCTGCCAATATCTGGCGTTACACCGGGGGATTGCTGCTGTGCCCTATCCTACCGGTTTGGTCCGCTTTGCTATCGGAGGTTTTCTTGCCGATACCGAGGAGAGTAAGCAAGTGTTTAAATATGAACTGGAAGACGGTTTTACCATTTTTATGAAATATTGGACACTGTTTGCGGCTAAGCGGTTGGATGCGGCTTATAAGGAGGTGGAAAGCCATACGATTTTGGATGAGATTTTCGCTTATACTAAAATTCAGGAATTGATCGATGCGATTATCGGCGATTATCCTTTATCCGCTAAATACCGGAAAGACAAAGCGCCTTCTTTGCAGATCCGTGATATCCGGACCTTGTACCATGCCTCTCCCGAGCGTAGCGGAGTGAGCATTACGACGATCGACCGGTCGGTAAATTCGGTCATCGAATTACATGGCGACAAGATCGGTTCTTGCCGGGATGTATTCGAGTTTATCCGGAGTGCTGCTTTTACGAAGGTATATGAAAATTTACTGGCACAGATTTATAAGCAAGTGCCGGCCATTGCCGACCTGGATTTCAATACGGTAAGTTCGAAATACAGTAAGGCGGTGATCCTGAAATATATCACTAATAAGAAGACGTTCCAGCCCAACTATAATGTACTGGACGATCCGATGGAGAAAAATGTGATGCGGGAAATTCTGATTGAAATGGAGCATCTTCTGTTCTCGGATAGTAAAGTGAAGATTTTAGCTATCGATGCAACCGGAAATCCGGAGTTGGATAAATCGAAATTGGAAGGAATCAATGTGATTATCAAGAAATATATCCGGGAAATTTTATTGCATTTCAATCTGCCGTTTGAAAAAGACAGCCTCGAACCCAGCCGCAAGGAGATTGTCCGGGTAGCCGGAGAAACATTCGAGGAAATCACCGGTATTCGGTTGAGTGACCTGAACCTGCAAATCTGGGTAGATGAATTTATCAACCGTCTCCGCGCTCTGCCCGAATTTAAAGAGACGTTGCTGGCTCAGAAGTGTATGGGGTATATGATGGATTCGATCGCTTCGGGGATGAACAAAGAAAATTTGCCGGTAACCGATAAGATCCTGTTTCTGTATTTATTACATAACGATCATTCTTTCTATCGGCTGGTATCGGCCAAATTGAAGTATTTCAGCGATAAGATCGGAGCTTGTGCGGACAGGGAGGTGAAGATGTTTACAGAGGAGTTTATCACCGAGATATTACCCACCCAATTGAAGGAAATCAACGATTATATCATGCGGCGCCGGGATATTAAGGTGGCTGAGAAAGAGATCCACCGGGTGAGCCGGAAAGTGGTGTTGTTCTATATCAGCATGATCAAGCGGACAAAAGGAACCGATTATTACAAGCGCTATACCCATACGATGGTCCGGCTGGTGGAGACGGCTTTTATGAAACAAAATTCCAGTGTCAACGAGATGGTACAGCACGGTATTTCTATTTATAAAGATTTTGAAATGGAGAATAAGGTGCTGGAGACTTTCGAAGATGGACGGATCGCCTGGATCAACGAACTGATGCAGAAATGCGGTGTCATTTCTTCCGAGCAGCCGGTGCAGGAGCATACCCGTATCGTTACGGATGCTAAGAAACGGGAATATCCGTTCCACAAAGTGGATCGTCCGGGGACTATTTCGAAAAAGCGGCTTGGGGAGGCAGGACCGAACGATTATTTGAAGCTATTGGATTTGCGGCCCGATTCGTCTTTTTTTATCGGTCGTTTGGCCCGGTTTATCGCCAATATGGATTCGGACGATTATCGCTGTAAGGTGGTGAAACATGGCATGGTGAAGGAGCTGGTGATTTTCCAGAAGGGATATATGAAATACCTGACCGATAACTACCGGCTGAATTATACCGAAGACATTCCGATCGAAGATATCACCCGGTTCGTCCCGGATGTGATCAGTTTCCTGGGGGCTCCCGAAAAGCTGATTTCTTTCCCGCAGATCGGGTATTTCGATATACCGGGGCCGAACGGGAACATCAAGACGATCGTTACGCCGTTGAAACAGAAGGTAGATTATTTCGGGGATGTCAAGAAACCACGTCTGACGGTGATCAATGAGAAAATTAAAGAGATCGGCGGTAATCCGCGTCACGGTTCTTTGTTTGCCGTGGAAGAAAACGACGGTAGTATCTTTGTTATCGAGATCAATGGGGATAGTGGGGTAGGGAAGTCGGAAATGATCGCCGCTTTTATCCTGAAATGGTTGCGGAATAACCTCGAGGGGGTCCGTTCGGTAAAACTGATTGCGGGCGATATGTTCCATGAGTTTCAGGATGCCGAAGGTAATCTGTATGGGATCGGTACAGAGGTCGGTGATTTCTCGCGGACGACGGATTTCGACCCGGATTATATCAAGTATTATAAGTATCTGTTCGAAAGTAGTGCCGACAGTAATGTCGAAGATCTCAATTCCCGGAGCACGGTGAGCGGTATGTGTGATATCACGATGCCTTATAAGATCGATATCATGCTGAGTGCCGGAAACTATTCGAAGGAGGAAGCAGGTATAACCCGGGTGGACAATCCTGAAAATTTCCTGTTGTATATGGATGCCCATGGGGAGAGGAAAGAGAAAGCGACCAGTCAGGATGGTCCTAATTTCCAGCGTACCTTGAAGCGTTATACGGCAGATAAGAATATTGTAGATGTGATTGCCCGTCATGGTAATTATCTGGATGATATTTTAGATTGGGATTATGTAGAAAATGAAAAGCAATATTATCTGGCTTCTTCGTTCAAATTATTGGATAAGATCGATATTACGGAAGTAGTCGGTCAGATTTTCGGCGGTAAGCAGTTTAAACGGGACGGGGTTGGGTATACCATCCAAACGGTCTCTTTCGATATGATACAGAACCGGTTTATTGCTACCGTATCGTATGGGGAAAGAGAAAGCCGGGAAATGATGATCGACCGGAAGATGTTCAGTGCGATTTTCGATTCTCTGGCCAGTACTCCGGGAGGGCAACCGTTTATTGCTGAGGAAGGACAGTTGGAATCGGTGATGAACCTGGTGAAAATCATGCGCGGAGGGAGCGACGGTAAGGGGAAAGCCCGGAATATTCAATGTGGTATGCTTTCAACGGAGATCGGCAAGAAAGGCCGGGAGATTACCGGACCTCAGAAAGCCGCTATGGAGCTGAAACGGATGATTCAAGAGGTACGGATTACCCGCCCGGAAATCAATGAAGGGAAAATTTGCGTGAAACGCCTGCTGAACGAGAAATATCGTCCTATTTTCAAAGGAGAAATGAATAGTTCGGAATTGTGGCGATATAATTTCTTTATCTATCAGCTGGAGAACATGAAGAAAGCCGACTATCGCCGGATGGACGATATCGACCGTAAGGTAGATATGAGTAATCTGGTGGATTTTGTACCTGTAGACCCGAAGAAAGAATTCAGTCCTTTGTTGGTGAATCCCAATCTGAATATCGAACTGAGTAGTTTCAGCGAGACGTTCGAGGAATTGATGAGTTTGCCGAATTATCCGGAATTTGCGTGTGAATTCGCCGAACATATGGAACAGTTGTATGTCGCAGAGGGATATAGTGAAGAAACGAATATCAATAATATGATCGTACAGTTGTTGCTTCTGGAGGGATATTGTACGACCGAGGACGTGGCTCGTGGTAGTGTCATTGAAAAAGTGAACCGGGAGACGATTGCCGCTGCCAAGTATGCGGTGGTTCGGTATTTGGAAGGCGAACGGGTGAAACGCGCTTCATCCGGTAAACCTGTCGAAAAGATCGCGGCTACCGGTACAGGTAAAAAGGTTGCTACGAAGGGGATACGTAAAAAGTAAAGTATCGGGATTTTGATTTGGGAAGCCGCTTCTTTCCGGGGAGCGGCTTTTTTGTTGTTGTTATTTGTTGAAACCTGAAAACATTTTTTATCTTTGTATTATGATGAAGAATGTTTTGTTTTGTATATTAATGATTTATGTGGTTTGTGGCTGTCGGTCACAGCAACCGCAAGAGATTGTTCGGCTTGCTGTGAAAAGCTTGGATGAACTACAGTCTGTGTCGGCTGTCCTGGTCAGTAATGCTGCTTTTGACGGTGCGGAGTTGTCGGATGAGCTGGCCAGTCGGATACCTTTTCTCTTTAAACAGGTAGTACGGGATTCGGGTACTTATTTTTTTTACCTTCGAACAAATCGATAACCGGGTTTTCTACCGGAACGATCAGCCTTATATGGCTTGTGTATATCTGGATATGTTACTTGGTACGCGTATTCCTGTTGAACCCGGTGCGAAAAGGTATGATTATTTTGCCCGGATCCAGGAGGAGCTCGATTTGATGCAGCAAATCCTGGATGGTAAGAAACTGCGTGAAGTTGCTTCCGATTCTTCCCGGATCGTCGATGTATGGGTGGAGCGGGCGCCGGATACGCTTTTTAACGGGCAGGATTGTTATGTACTCAAACGGCATAATGATGTCACGCTTATTCCCTCGAAAAGTAATAATGAGTCATGGAAAGCCAATGTAAGATATAAAGTGATGCATAGTTATAATACGTATGCTTTATTTATAGAAAAACATACAGGTTTGCCTGTTTACTGGTCTTATACCAATTCGGGAGATCAGGACGGCAGGAAAATTCCGGGAAACCGGAATACGGAATTTTTGGAAAATATGGAGCTGAAGGATATTCCGGACAGTTGTTTTTATCCTGCTCAGGCAGATAAAATTCGCTATGTCGCTTCTTTCGACGAGTTCGTGCAGGAGGTGAAGGTGGGTGATGAGGCTCCTGCTTATGAATTGACGGATGTCATGACCGGGAAAGTGTATTCCAACGCATCGCTGCAAGGCAAGATCGTGGTGATGCAATTTACTTCTACCGGGTGTGTCGGATGTGTATTGGCCCAGCCGTGGATGAATAAATTATATGATCGCTGGAAAGAGCAGCCGGAGCTGGTTTTTCTGTGTGCCGGTCTGCTCAGTGAAAAGGATGCTAAGATTCAGGTTGAAAAATATGAGTTCGCTTATCCGATGACCACTTGTAATCAGGCTTTTTTCTGGTCGTTCGGAGTGCAGGCCATACCTTCTTATTATGTGATCGGAAAAGATAATCAGGTGCTTGCCAGACCACAGTCACACATCGGTTTGAAGAATTTTTTAGACAGTTATTTTAATAAATAATTGCGGGGAGCCGGGTTTGTTATCAGGAAGAATGGTAGGCCACAGGAAATAGAACGGAAATTTTTGGTCAAGGGAGATTTCGAGTCACAGGCTTTTCAATCGGTACGGCTTATGATTTTGAAATGAAGAATAGGGTACTGGAGATTTTTAAAGATGGACAGGTCGCCTGGATTAACGAACTGATGCAGAAATGCGGTGTCATTTCCTCCGAACAGCCGGTGCAGGAGCATACCTGTATCGTTACGGATGCTAAGAAACGGGAATATCCGGATCGTCCGGGAACTATTCCGGAAAAGCTGCTTGAAGAGACTGTTTCTGGAGGGATATGGCACAACCGAGGATGTGGCCTGTGGTAGTGTCATTGAAAAAGTGAATATCGTCATTATTTCGTCATATTTTTTTAATGTCGGCGTAACATTGGGTTCATAGCTTTGTCACAGTTAAAGACAAGACTATGAATTTTTCTTTTATCCGGGATCGTAGATCATTTTCAGATTTTATTTTTATTCTGTGGGCAGGAGGAGCGGCCCTGCTTTCTTATTCGTTAGTATATGCATTGCGTAAACCTTTTACGGCTGCTACATTTGATGGGCTGAGTATTTGGGGAATGGATTATAAGGTTGTAGTGACTATTACTCAGATTTTAGGTTATTTGTTGGCCAAGTTTATCGGCATTAAATTGATTTCTGAGTTAAAGGGACAACATCGTTTAAAATTTATTTTGGGGGCGATTGTTTTAGCTGAGTTGGCTTTAGTCGGTTTTGCTATCCTGCCGTCTCCGGGTAATATCTTTGCTATGTTTTTTAATGGGCTGGCTTTGGGATGTATGTGGGGAGTGATTTTCAGTTTTATAGAAGGGCGGCGGGTAACGGATATGCTAGCCAGTTTATTGGGGATTAGCATGGTGATTGGTTCAGGTGCAGCGAAATCCCTGGGATTGTTTGTGATGGACCATTGGCAGGTCAGTGAGTTTTGGATGCCTGCCCTGATCGGTGGTTGTGCTTTGCCATGCCTGGCTTTATTGGGATATGTGTTGCAATCTCTGCCAAAACCTTCCGAAGAAGACAGGGCTTTGAAAGCAGAGCGGATGACTTTGGATGGAAGGCAACGCTGGGCTTTATTCAAAAATTATATGCCTTTTCTCTCTATTATTTTAGTCGCTAATTTTTTGTTGGTGGCTTTACGGGATATAAAGGAAGATTTTCTGGTGAAAATATTTGATGTTGCGGGGAGTGGTTATTCTTCATGGATATTCGCTCAATTGGACAGTATCGTTACTTTGATTATCCTGATCATCTTCGGATTAATGGTTTTTGTCCGTAATAATATGCGGGTTTTATTGATTTTATTGAGTTTGGTGATTTTGGGCATGCTGACCATGTCTTTTATTTCGTTGAGATATGAGGCATTGCAACTAAGTCCGGTAGTTTGGTTATTTATTCAAAGTCTCTGTTTATATCTGGCTTATTTGTGTTTTCAGACTATTTTCTTTGATCGTTTTATAGCTTGTTTCCGTATCCGGGGGAATGTCGGTTTTTTTATTGTATTGATTGATTTCATCGGTTATTTAGGAACGGTGATTGTCTTAGCCGTAAAGGAATTTTTAAATCCGGATATCAATTGGTTATCGTTTTATAACCAATTGGCGGGTTATGTGGGTTTGGGATGCAGTGTATTATTTGTCGGTGCTTGGGTTTATCTGTACCGGCGGACAAAACGAAGAGCGTCTGAAAAGGTGATGCCTCTGGAAACTGCTCATGCCTATTGATTGGTTTTATTCTAATTACAGTAATATTTGATTTAAGGACATGAAAAAAGTTAGTTGTGTCATTATGGATTGGGCCGGAACGGCTGTCGATTTTGGGTGTTTTGCTCCATTGAATGCTTTTTTGAGGGTGTTTCAGGAGCAGGGAGTGACGATCACTTACCGGCAAGCCCGTGAACCGATGGGATTATTAAAGATTGAACATATAAAGGCTATTTTGAAAATGCCTGAAGTGAGTGAAAGGTTTCGTACAGCACATGGACGGGAATGGAATCAGAATGATGTCGCAATCATGTATCAGAGTTTTGAGAAACATTTGTTTGCTTCACTTCAGGATTTTACGACTCCTGTTCCGGGAGTTATAGAGACAATGGAACAATTACGTCGTGAAGGGATCCGTATTGGTTCAACGACAGGGTATACCGACGCTATGATGAAAATTGTACAACCCGGAGCTGCTGCTCAGGGATATACTGTAGATTGTCTGGTAACTCCGGATCATTTGCCTGCCGGACGCCCGGCTCCTTATATGATTTACCGGAACATGACAGAGCTGGCGATTCCTTCTGTTGACGAGGTGGTTAAAGTTGGAGATACTATCGCCGATATCCGGGAAGGATTGAATGCAAAAGTATGTTCTGTCGGAGTAATTACAGGTAGTAATGAGTTGGGGTTGACCGAGGAGGAATACAAAACTATGCCTGAACCGGAGTTATATACTTTGAAACAAGAGGTCAGAGAGCGGATGATGGCAGCCGGTGCACATTATGTGCTGGATAATATCCGTGAATTGCCGGACCTGATACATAATTTAATGAATAAAAAATAATAGGTGTATGAGAAATTATTTACTGTTGACCCCTGGACCGTTGAGTACTTCTGAGACGGTGAAAGAAGCCATGTTACAGGATTGGTGTACCTGGGATAAAGATTACAATGAAGGAATAGTTACTGTGATCCGGAAAGAATTGCTGGAGGTGGCAGGACTGGATGAGAAGGAATATACAACTGTGTTGCTACAAGGAAGTGGGACTTATGGCGTAGAAGCAACTTTGGGAGCTGTCGTGAAACCTACCGACAGGTTACTGATTATAGCGAATGGTGCTTATGGCAAACGGATGTCGGCCATTGCTGATTATTATAAACTGGATTATGTCATGGTGGCTTTGAAAGAAACGGAGCTGATTACCCCCGCAATCGTGGAGGAGGCTTTGAAAAATCATCCTGGAATCAGCCATTTGTCTTTGGTCCATAGTGAAACAACGACGGGTTTATTGAATCCGATTGAAGAAATTGCAGAGGTGTTGCGTGGACGCGGGATCACCTGGATCGTTGATGCCATGAGTAGTTTTGGAGGGATTCCTATCGATATGAAAAAACTGGGTATTGATTTTCTGGTTAGTAGTGCCAATAAGTGTATACAGGGAGTTCCGGGCTTTACCTTTGTTCTCGCTTCACGGGAAAAATTGCTGAAATGCAAAGGAGTTGCCCGTTCTTTGTCCCTGGATATTTATGCCCAATGGGAAGAAATGGAAAAAGGGCATGGAAAATGGCGGTTTACCTCACCGACTCATGTTGTACGGGCATTTTTTCAAGCTTTGAAAGAGTTGAAAGCAGAGGGAGGTATAGAAGCCCGTTACCGCCGTTATTGCCGGAATCATGAGGTATTAGTGGAAGGAATGCGGGCTATTGGTTTTTCCACCTTGCTGGAACCGGAAAAGCAGTCTCCGGTTATTACTTCTTTTCTTTATCCGGAGCCGGGTTTTTCGTTTACAGAGTTTTATGGGTTGCTGAAACAACAGGGTTTTGTCATTTATCCCGGAAAGGTTTCGGATGCTGATACATTCCGGATTGGTACTATTGGAGATGTATTCCCGGAGGATTTTGAAAGATTGACACAAGCTGTTGCGGCTATCAGACAGGTAAATTAAACAGGGTTGTCCGGACAAGTTTGACTTTTTTTAGTTTTTTGGCTGTTTAAGTGTTTCTTTTGCTTTAATTTTGTTGTAAAAGAAATCAATATGCCACAAGAGATAGAAAGAAAGTTTTTGGTCCGGGGAGACTTTAAAGCATATGCTTGCCAATCCTTTCGGATTGTACAGGGCTATTTGTCCTCCGTACCGGAAAGGACGGTCAGGATACGGGTGAAAGGTGAACAGGGCTATCTTACTGTAAAAGGTAAAAGTGATGTTCATGGAGTTACCCGCTATGAATGGGAAAAAGAGATTGCCAGGGAAGATGCAGAAGAACTCCTGAAATTGTGCGAGCCTGGGGTGGTTGACAAAATTCGTTATTTAGTGAAAGTAGGGGGGCATATTTTCGAGGTAGACGAGTTTCTGGGGGAGAATAAAGGGTTATTGCTGGCTGAAGTTGAATTAAAGCAGGAGGATGAACTTTTTGAAAAGCCGGAATGGTTGGGAGAAGAAGTGACCGGAGATCTGCGTTATTATAATGCAATGCTGGCACACCTGCCCTATCGAAGTTGGAAGTAATTCCGGATTTATGCATGCTTAACAGTTTGAGAGTTCGGTTATTCCATTGTCTGAAACTCTGATTGAAACAATAGAGTAACCGAACGATTCGAATCTGTATTTATTTCATTTTTTCTTCTAATTCGGTACTGAGGGGCAGGTGGTCCTGGAAGTGGACCGTGACATGGGTACCGTCGCAATAGGGTTTATTAGCGGATGCTCCGCAACGGCATAGGGTGACCCGGTTGCGTTGTTCGTATTCGGTGCCGTTAGGTCCATTCACAGGAATACCTCCTTTGACCCAGAGCGGACCACTACATTCTTCCTGTGGGTCTTCGATCAGGCCTAAAGCCGGTTTTAAGGGGGGCTCATAAAATTTTTCCTCTTCTTTGTCCCAAAGTTTTAACCGGCCGGAGGGGCAGTACATGCTTTCGTGTACGGCCAGATCATGGGCTTCGGTGTTGTCGGAATCTTCCGTCAACTGCCAAACCGTTCCTCTGGCCATACAAAAACGGGCATGTACACAATATTCGGTGTTGTCGGCCAACTGAACTCCAGGACCGTCATACAGATCGGCATTCTCTAAAAGAGGGATATTGCCGGCGGTTAGCGTCGGATCCCAATCGGCATGGTGATGGGAACCGTCGCAATACGGATGATTTTTGGACTGACCACAGCGGCATAAAGCAGTGGGTTCGTTGTCGGTCGGGTATTTATGCCCTTTGGCATATTCCCAGGGGATTTGTTCTTTATTTAAAACGAAGATCTCTTGTTGAAGAGGGGGATTTCCATATACCAGATAGGGGCCGTCTGCTGTAATTTCAAGGTGATATTTCGGGTCAGGAGTAGGTGTACCCGGTTCGATTTTACGAGTGTTTTTTTCCATAATTAAACGTTTTAATGATACTTGTTATACTTAAATTCGGATGGAAAGTTCCGGGTTGACTGGGAGAATTTTCACCGGTATAAGTTTTGGAATAGAATTTGTTATAAATGTATTGTTTGGTTTATTGAAATATTTTACTTAATTTTACATAAAATATTGGATTCCTTTTGAAGGAATAAGTTATGAAAGTTTTGAAAATATTTAAATCGTTGTTATACAGGATTCTAATTCTTGTTTTGATAGGTCCTTTGGGAGCTTGTTCGGAGGAGTGTGGCTATGATTCTCATGCAGGTTATCAGTTAGGTAAACAAAATTTCGATTATTTGGAAGGTAATATGGCTTCTATTTTGTCGTTTTGGGATCTTGCTTTGAGAATGAACACGTATTTGACGGCCTTGGATGAGGAAGGAGAAGACCGGGTAGAAGAACTTTTTCCGGACTATCGTCTTCAACAAGTGAATGAACACGAATGGATCGGATGGAAGGGACAGGATTCGGTTTTTAAGATTGTAACAGACGATCTGGCATTGACCACTGAGACAGCTCATTGGGAAATTGTGGGCTGCCGGGCTCCGTATGAGGGACAGCTCACCGTTTTGTGTTCCGGTTTAAGGACCTGGGTGTTTCATGTTTCCGCTTTGCAAAACCGGAAATGGATATCCGATGCCAGTCTGAAAATTAATTATAACGGAGAACAAACGCCCCGGAATTTTAACGATGGGGATTGGATTGTTTCCGGTGTGGGGAAGAGTATGACCGATGAGGAAGAAATACTGAATTTTGAAGTTGCAGAATCGCTGATCCGTTATGCGGAGAGTCATTATCTTTTCGATAAAGGACTATTGTATCTGCGGTTGAAAAATAGGTTTTCTCCGAAAGAAGAGATTGTTAAAGCTGAGATGAAGACACTTCCGGGAAGTGACCGCTCTTTGCAAATCACCTATAAAGGAGAGGTTTATTCTTATTGATGGTTACAGAGGTTTCCCCCGGCAACATCGGTGGCCGGGGGAATAGGTAAAATCAGTATAGTTCCTGTAAAACAGCATCCAGGGCGGCTCCCCGCATTTCGGTTTTAAAGATACGGCCTTCTTTATCGAGAAGGATACAAGTGGGGACTCCTGTGATATTGTATTTTTGGGCGACAGGTCCGTTAAAACCGTTGGGATCACACAGTTGCTTCCAAACCATTTTTTCTTCTTTCATCGCCTTGTCCCAGTCGGTTTTCTTTTCGTCGATAGAAATACTGATGATTTCAAAGCCTTTGTCTTTATACTCCTGATATACATGACGAAGGTGTGGAATCTCGCCCCGGCAGGGACCACACCAGGATGCCCAGAATTCCAGCATCACATATTTTCCTTCGGGTACACAGGAAGAAAGCTTGACCATTTTCCCTTCCGGATTCATCAGTTCGATATCCTGATATTTTTCGCCGATAGCCATCGTTTTGGCTTTGTCAGCTATGGTTTTGAAGTTTTCGGCCATTGGGGGAATATTCGCCCAGGCTTTGGTGATGAGTGTAGTCAATTGTTCGAGCTGAGGGACGGTTAAATTGACGTACATGCCTTGTAGGAATTGAAGGGCTAAATCATATCCTGCTATGTTTTCGGGATGTTCTTCGATAAATTTCCATTGGGCGATGTTTAATTTCTTGTTGATCTCGTTTTCTTGTTTGATTAACGCGATTCCCTCTTCTGTATTGAATATGCCGTCCATTGCCGGCCGATGATATACTTCCAGATATTTTTCATTTATGGTTCCGGATTGTTTTCTGAGATCGGCGATACTTTTCAAATACCGGTCGTACAGATCCTGGGAGGCGGAGCCCTTTACTACCGGATCTTTCCGGAAGGTTTCATCGCTCCAATAATAAGTACGCAGGCTGTCGACGTGACCGGAATAACTGATAACCGAATTTTCCAGGTAAAACCGGCTGGCTAACATTTGGGACGGGTCATCCTGGCCGGTTTTGTCGATGATTAATTGATACATACCGGGACGGTCGACTTTACCTTTCAATTGGAACCTGCCGTTTTTAATAACCGTGCTGTCGATGGTGACCGGAGGATAGACGGCTTCGTTTACTAACTGTACTTTCATGCCTTCACTGTTTCCCCCGATGTTACCGTTGAGGATATAACCGTCATATTTAGTTTGGCAAGCGACTAAACTACTGCTGCATAAAAAAGCTAAAAATATTTTTTTCATCGTATTAAGGAATTAATTGTTCTAATGCGGCGTCCAGGTATGCGCCCCGCATATTGGTTTTGAATATTTTACCTTCTTTGTCCAACAGAATACAATGGGGTACTCCGGTCACATTATATACTTGTATGGCCGGTCCGTTTTCTCCTTGCGGATCATTTAATTGTATCCAGGGCATCTTTTCTTCTTTCATGGCTTTTTGCCAATCTTTATTCTTTTGATCGATCGAGACACTGATGATCTCGAATCCTTTGTCTTTGTAATTCTGGTAGACGTGTTTCAGATGAGGAATTTCACCCCGGCAGGGGCCGCACCAGGATGCCCAGAATTCGAGCATCACATATTTTCCGGTTGGAAGGCATTCGGATAATTTTACTTTTTTCCCTTCCGGATCGGTGAGTTCGATGTCTTGAAACGGGGCTCCTATAGCGATTTTTTTGGCCATCTCTGCTTTTTCCTTGAATTCGGTCATACGGGGACAATTTCCCCAAACCCCGGAAAGTGTATTTTGCAGATCTTCGATCTGACCGGAGGTTAAGTCGATCTCTCCGAGCAGGAAATAACCGGCTTGATCGAGAGCCACTACAGAAGCCGGATTTTGTTTGATAAATCGGATCGTGGCCTGAATGATCTGCCGATCCAGTTCGGAGATCCGGCGGGCCAGGCGAATGCCCTCCTCGGTATTGAAGATGTTGTCTAATGCCGGACGGTGATATTGCTCGAGGTATTCGCCGTCTGCCTGATTTCTGGCTTTACTCAGTTCTTGGATAGAAGTTTTGAATGACTGATACAGATCTTCTGTCTCCGAACCCTGGATTATCATCTTACCTTTACGTTCCGGATTCCAGTAATAAGTGGGTAAAGTATGGATATCTCCCTGGAAAGTGATATCCGAATTTTCCAAATAGAAATTGCCGGCCAACCAGTTGGCTTCCGAGGATTTTTTCCCTACGGGAGTCGTATCGATGATCCAACGATAAAAGCCGGGTGCCGGAATTTCCCCGGTCAATTCGAAACAATGATCTTTAATGACCGTTGTTGCAATTGTTTGAGGAGGATAGCTATTATCCAACAGTTTGAAAACCATCCCTTCACATGGGCCTTGGATAGAGCCGGTGATGTGAAAAGATTTATTTTGTGCCTGGCAATACTGAATTGCCAGAACAAGGAATAGCACAGTTAACAGATTTTTCATTTTTGGGGATTTAAGGGTTTTCGATGAGTAAGTTGTTACCTGCTTTGGCCGATTGCGGGATGGGTAGGATCAATTGTTTATCCGACTTTATATTCGGGCGTATGGTGGTGATGTCTAAATCGCCGTGTTTATAATACCTGATCATATCGTACCACTCTTCCTGGTTTTCAAAAAGCAGGTCGATCCATTTGTGCTGGCGGATCATTTCTAAAAGCTGGTTGTCAGGAATAGTACTCACGTCATATACTCCCGGGACATGGGCATCCAAAACGGTTTGCAGACTGGTACGGGCTGCCGCAAGATGATTGCCTCCCTGCCGGGCTTCCGCTTCTGCATGGATATAATATACTTCTCCCAAACGCAGGAAGTAGTAGGTATTGCTCTTGCCGTCATCATTGGTACTGTGAGGATATTTCCCGTTTTTGAAAGAAGTTGTGATGACGTCCGGTGTAAGAAACGGGGCGGCAAAACGGGGATCGTAACCTTCTCCTGTTTCTTTGTTCCCTGGAGTGGGATCCATCGCATCGGCTATTTTTTGAGAATAAGAACTATAAGTTGTCCGGTCTAAAATGAAACTACATTGTTCTTCATAGTTGGAGACATAAGGAGCGAACAGCACTTCAGGAGAATCGAACATATCGCTGAAGATACTCATAAAGTCAACCAGCCCGTATCCGTAGTTGCCGGCTGTTTGAATCACTTCATCGGCCAGTAGGGCTGCATTTACGTAATCTCCTTTACTTAGTAATACTTTTGCTTTCAGGGCTTGTGCGGTTGTTTTTCCGGCCTGCGCATGAGTGGGCGTATAATTACTCATAGGCATGTCCGGAGCATATAATATAGCTGAATCGAGATCCGATTCGATAAATTTATAGCTTTCAGCTACAGTCGAGCGGGCCTTTGCTAACGGTTCCCGGTAAGGTTTGTCGGACAGGACGATACCATATGGAGAATCGGTATCGTAAAATTGCCCGAAATAGCGTAACAACATAAAGTGAGCCATGGCCCGGTTGAAATAGCCTTCGCCTAATATTTCCATACGTCTCGCAGGGTCCAGGTCTTTTACCGTATTGTTTTCCAAAAATTCGATCATAAAGTTGGCCGCGTTGATTACATCATATAAATTATTATAGACATTTCCGATGATACTATTGTCTTCCAGTACATTGTTGTCGGTGAAACCGGTTTCTCCTGCCAATCCACCACTACCCGAGAGTGCTAATGAACCGGCGAGCAGGCCGATATGGCTTCGGAAGTTACAAAGATCCCAGGCCCTCCATTGGGTATATACCCCGCGTAACACCTGTTCTGCACTCTGGGCATTCCGTATTGCGGTTTGGTCTTCCAGTTTATAATAAGGTTTTACTTTATCTACGTCTCCCATCAGGTCACATGCCCAAATCAATACAGAGAGAAATAAGGTAGAAATAATATATGTTGTTTTCATAGTATGAGATTTTATCGTTAAAATTCAACTTTAACACCTAAGGTAAATGTTTTACTCAATGGATAGGGATCTTCATTCAGGGTCATCTGTGAAGTAGTGAAACTACTGATCAGTTCCGGATCGATACCCGGCCATTGGGTCACGGTCCAGATATTAGAGCCGCTGACAAATAACATGGCCGATTGTACATTGATTTTCTTCAGGAAATTCTGTGGTAAATTATAAGAGAAAGTAATATTCTTTAAGCGTAAATACGATGTTTCGTAAATGTAACGATCGGAGAAACGAGAGTTTTTGGAAGGATCGGTATAAACCAGACGTGCATAACGAGCATCGGGATTTTCGGGACTCCAGGTTTTCCCATAAAGTTCGGGATAGATGTTATTTCCAATATACCCATACATATCGCTCATCATATTATAAACAGCAGCTTTAGCTCCTTGGGAGAATTGGAAAACGAACGACAAATTGAAATTTTTGTAATTGACCGAATTGAAAAATCCTCCGAAGAATTTAGGCTGAGGAGTAGCAATAACTTCCCGGTCTTTACTGTCGATATAACCGTTCCCATCCAGGTCCTTGTATTTGAAGTCACCCATACCGGTCGACTTTTCCTGGTAATAATTCGCTCCACGAGCTACGGCTGTTTTATTTAGAGTAACTACTTCATCGTCGTTTTGGAATATTTTTTCGACGATATATCCTTTTAAAACGCCGGCAGGCTGACCTTCTATATAGGTATCGACATCGTTACTGGAAAGCTCGGCTCCATTGAGTTTTTCGATTTTGTTCCGGTTCAGGGCTATATTGAATTTCGAGGTCCAGGTCCAGTCGGCTGTACGGATAATATCCCCGCCGATTTCAATCTCAACGCCTTTGTTGGAGAGGTCGATTAAGTTGGACGTATAGGAAGTGGAACCTGATTCGAGCGGATAGGGGGAAGGAGCCAATGCACCTTTGGTGTAACGATAGTATCCGTCGATGCTACCGAACAGGCGGTGGTTGAAGAAAGCGTAATCTAATCCACCGTTGAATTCGGATGTTCTTTCCCATTTGATATCCGGATTAGGTAATAAACCGGGAGTCAGAGTCGATTGTCCTATATAAGGATTGCCTTTTTCATAAAATTGTCTGTAGACGAAATCGTCGATGTTGGTAGAACCGGTTTGTCCCCAACTGAAACGTAATTTCAGATCGTCGACTTTTTCTGTATCGGCCATGAAATTTTCGCTGCTCATCCGCCATCCCAGGGATATAGAAGGGAAATAACCTCTTTGATTACCGGGGCCGAATTTGGAAGAGGCATCGGAACGGAAATTGATTTCTGCCAGATATTTGTCGAGATAATTATAGCTGGCACGGGCATAAATGGAATTGAGGGCACTTTTGGACTTTGCGTCTCCGATGCAGTGTGTTTCTGTTGCAGACCCCGCATTATTCAGGACTTCATCATCCGGGAAGCCCATGTAGTAATGCGAAGTATATTCACTAAAAGAACGGTCCCAACCATAGCCGACCATAAAGCTGAAATAATGGTCTTCTATCTGGAAATTATAGTCGGCCCTGAAGTTGATCGAAGTATTGGCGGCTTTGCTGCGGTCGTCCTGAAGGGTGGACATGCCTCCGCCTCCCCGATCGTCTTGGGCGACCAGCGGGTTGTAATTACTATACTGATCCTGAAACATAGAGATATTGATATCTCCTCTGATTTTCAAACCGTTGAAGATTTTGTATTCCAGATAACTGTTTCCCAGGAATTGATAAGATTCTTTTTTGTTTTTATTTTGCCGGTTTGCGACTGGATTGGCTAAACCTACGGGGAAACCCCAGGTCGGAGTTCCGTCGATGCGGTATAATTCTCCCGTTTCATCGTATACGGGTACATCGGGTCTGACATTCCATTCTCGGGTAATACCCATTTCTTCGCCTGCAGCTCCGCTATGGCGTTTGGTCATTGTATAACCCAGGGCTGCTCCTACTTTGAAGCGTTTCGAGACATCCGAGTCAAAGGACAGACGACTGTTGTAACGTTGCATATCGTCGTTGATAAACAAACCTTCCTGGTCGATTGCATTGAAAGAAAAGGAGTAATTGGATAATTTTCCACCTCCGCGGATAGCCAGATTATACATGTGAGTCAGTGCATTCTTATTATTGGTCTCATCTACCCAATTGGTATTTTCTTCACCGAAAGCCTCGTCTTTTAATCCGTCGAATATCATATTTCCGTAATTATCATAGGAAGTATTGGCCATATAATCGATTGCAGGATAGATTTGGCCGTATATGATATTATCGTCTGTGATTTGTGCTTTGTTGATGGCTCCGAGTGTATTTTTAATGATTAATTCCTGGAGATTTTTAAATTTAGTTGTGTTTAATGGTTTGAATTTTTTAATTTGGTTACCGACACTCAAGGTATATCCCAGACTGATTTTCATTTGTTCGTTGCGGTGACCGTCCTTGGTTTTGATGATGACTACTCCGTTGGCTCCTCTGGAACCATAAATGGCTGTTGCGGCAGCGTCTTTCAATACGTCGATACTTTCGATGTCGTTGGGGGAAAGAGTTGAAAGCGGATTCAGCATATTCAGGCTGCGCTCGACAAAGAAAGGTACACCGTCGACGACATACAAGGGTTCATTATTGTTTTGCGATTTTAACGGGGAAGTGATTCCCCGGATGTTTAAAGTTGCTTTGGCACCTGGTTCTCCTGAGTTTTGATTGACCAATACCCCCTTCACTGCTCCACCTGGCATGTTGTCGAAAGTCGTGGCTCCGTTGGCATATTTTTCCAGGTCTTTCGCTTTGACCGACGATACGGAACTGGTCAGGTTTCTTGCCGACTTGCTTCCGTAACCGATAACTACAACGTCTTGCAATTCAACCTGATCTTCTTCCATGACGACATTATGACGGACATCTTCCGTTGCCGGAAAGTTATAGGTGACTTTTTTCATTCCGATAAAAGAATAGACGATTTCCACCGCATTACCTTTGAGGATGGCAAGCTGATAGTTACCATTGATATCGGAAGAAGTACCAATGTCCGAGTTACCGATGAAGACCGTTACTCCCGGTAAAACATTTCCGTTTTTGTCTTTGATATTACCGGAAAGTTTCACTCTTTCCTGTTTGACTTGAGGAAGATCGCCTACCGGACGAGGGGTGATATAAATAACGTCGCTTTCATAAGCACACTGATAAGGCGTGTTTTTGAAGATATGGTCTAAAATTTCGTCTACTTGCTTCTGTTGGGCGTTAACGTCAAAGCGTTTTAGTCGGGCGACATCCTGTTCGTTATAAACGAACCGCAACCCGGTTTGTTTCCAGATTTCCTGTAATAGCGTATTGACGTCACATTGCTTTAAATTCAAAGTGACGACTTGCTTTTGAGAGTATCCGGAAGCAAAACCTCCCAAGGTGAATACCAGCATAAAAATTGAGAATAACTTCATAATCCTGACAATTTTTAATCTTTTTAAGTTTGAAAGGACAAAGATTCGTTTACATTCCATAAATTTGTATTTTAAGGTAAAACAATCCGACAGCCTACAGTTAGCTTTGTCCGCTGTCTTTTTATCTGATTGCAGCTGGGAATGGTGGTACATTCCCGGCTGTTTATTTTGAATAAACGAACATTTATTTTACCGTCACGGTCCGGCCTTTGATGATGAAACGGGCGGTGGAAATTTTTTCAAAATAGTGGAAAAGTTCCGATACCTCTTTATATCTGGTCATCATACCTGACAGGTGAATATTTTTAGTTTGCTCGTTGAGGTAGAATACGTCCAGATCGTACCATCTGGCTAATTTATTCATGACCGATTCCAAGGACTCGTTTTGGAACATGAAATTTCCGTCTTTCCAGGTGATATAAGGTAAAACATCCACTTCTTCAATCGTTAGTTTCCCGGAGGAGGTATAGGCTGCCTTTTGGGAAGGGTTTAGGTGAGTCTCCTGGTCGTGGTGGCGGATACTGACGCTACCGCTGACCAGAACGGTTTCGATGTTGTCTTTATTTTGAGTACTGATATTGAATTGGGTACCATATACTTTGACTTCAATATTGCCGACTTCGACAATAAAAGGCTGTTTTTCATTTTTAGCAACTTTAAAATAGCCTTCTCCCTGAAGTTTTACTCTTCTTTCCAGGCCTGAGAAAACCGTTGGGTATCGGAGTTCTGTCTCTGCATTCAACCATACTTCGGTCCCGTCTGCCAGTTTGATTTTGAATTCTCCACCTCTGGGGATTTCGAGTCGGTTTATCAGGTTTGCAGTCGAAATGTTGGCTGATTCTGCGTAATTCAAGACTCCTTCATTGGAAATACGGATTAGTGTTCCATCTTTTTCCTTTAACTCCTGCGAAGTGGTGTTTACGGGAATCGCAGTTCCGGAAGAAAGATGCAGAATCGCCTTTGACGAACCCGGATGAATCGGAACTTCGGCTAAAGTCGGAATCAGTGAAGGGGTATGGATCAGGTAAAAGGAAAGTCCGCCTCCGAGCAGAATCAGGGCGATGGCTGCAACTCGGATAAAAAGACGGCGGATATGACGCCGTTTCAGACGGGATGCAAATTCAATATATTGACCTTGAATACGGCCGGATTGGATAGCAGCCTGAAGGTGAATGTGATGCCGACGGAATCTTTCGAAGTACCTTTGATGTTCAGGATCGTGTCCCAACCATTCTTTCAGAAGCTGTTCTTCCTCTACGGCGTTTTCCTGTAAGAGATGCTTTAAAAGTAATTGATCGATGTTGTCTTTATTTAGCATATCGGTTGCATTTGTCCATAGTACGGGAAAATATTAATTTTCATTGAATGGAAAAGACAACTTTTTTTGAAATAGTTGAAAAAATAATTATAATGAATTGGAATTTAATCTTTTGTGTTTTTGGTTTTTTATCTTTTTTTGTCGGATAAAAGCAAAAACAGGATGATATTTTGGGTTATATCGGGATAGGCCTGACGAATTTTTTTGAGGGCGTTGACTAAAAGCGTATTCACCGTAGCGATAGAAATGCCTAGTTTAGCTGCAGTTTCTTTATAATGTAATCCTTGTAAATAGATACATTGCATGATTTGACGGCTTCTTTCGGGAAGCTTATCGATTTCGTTTTTGACCCGGGCCAATACTTCTTCTTCCAGGGTATCGTATTCTTCCCAGGCTTTGTCGGAAGACTTCAGATCGGTAGCATGGCGCAGGGGATCTTTTTTTTCCATCCGGTCGAATGCCAGATTGCGTACAGAAGTGTAAAGAAAAGATTTGAAGGTGGTTGCTTGTAGTGAGGTTTGGGTCCTTTTTTCCCATAAACGGATAAAAAAGTCCTGTACCAGATCTTCCGACTGGGGAATGTTGTTCAGGAAAGAAGCCGCCCATAGTACCAAAGGCTTGTAATATCTGGTAAACAAATATTCCATGCCTTTCTCCTCGCCTTGATTGAGGAGTGAACATATGGTACTGTCCGGTATTTGCATTATCTGTATTTATCGTTTTACCAGCTTCCACTGGCCCCGCCACCGCCGAAACTCCCTCCGCCGAAACCTCCGAAGCTTCCGCTACCTCCGCTGAAAGAACCGAAATTGCTGCCGCCACCGCCGAAACCTCCGAAAAATATGGGAGGGATTCCTCCACTTCCATGGCTACCTGTGGTATACCCTTTTTTTCTTCGGAAAAACAGAGGCAGGAGAAATAGGATCAAGATAGGAATGATGATCACTTCGGCACTGCCATTTCCGTTTTTGCGGGCATATTGTTCGGCTGTAAATTCCCCACCGGCAAGCTGCATGAGTACATCTGTCGCTTTGTTAATTCCCCGGTAATAATTGTTTTGTTGAAATTCAGGTATAATTTCGTTCCGGATGATTCTCGAAGCGATGGCATCCGGAATGACTCCTTCCAATCCATATCCGACGGCAATGGCTACTTGTCCTTTTTCTGTCCTGCTCTTGGGCTTGATCAGAAGTAAGACTCCGTTGTCTTTTCCTTTTTGGCCGACTCCCCATTTTTCAGCTAAACGCTGGGCATAATCGCTGGGGGCGTAGCCTTGTAGGGTGGGTACGGTTACTATTGCGATCTGGGTGGAAGAAGTGTCGTTAAAATTTCTCAACTTTTGCTCCAATGCTTGTTGTTGCTGTGGACTGAACAGCTGAGTGAAATCATTGACTATCCGTTTGGGGCGCATCGGTTCGGGTAGATCCTGAGCCTGTAAAAAGGAAGTAATGCATATAAAGAAAATAAGGACTGATCGTTTCATGTTTAATTTTTAAATGAGATATCGTCCGACAGTTCGTTGACATCGTCTGCCTGATAGGGAAAAAAAGCTTTTAGCTGCTGTCCTGCAGTCAGGACAGCTTCGCAAACTCCCTCGCAAATCTGTCCTGATTTGAATTTTTCTATCATATTGTTTTTTATGTCATCCCAAAAATGGTCCGGCACTTTCGCATTGATCCCTGCATCTCCCAATATCGCCAATTGTTTATCTTCTAATGCGACGTAAATCAGTACACCGTTCCGCAAGGCTGTCTTATGCATTTTCAAGTCGGCAAAGACCTGGGCTGCACGGTCGAGTACATTCTTCCGGCAATGATTTTCGAAATGGATCCGGATTTCGCCGGAAGTATCTTTTTCTGCTTGCCGGATGGCGGCAACCATAGCGGTCTTCTGAGCCGGGGTGAAAAAATCGGATGGTTTCATTGCTCAAAATTCTACTTTAGGAGCATTTTCAGCTCCTGCATTGGCTTCAAAATAGGGTTTGGAGGTGAATCCGAACATTCCGGCTACCAGGTTTCTGGGGAATTGCAGGATGAAAGCATTGTAGCTGCGGGCGACATCGTTGAATTTCCGGCGTTCTACTGCTATCCGGTTTTCCGTTCCTTCGAGCTGGGCTTGCAAATCAAGAAAGTTTTGGTTAGCCTTCAGATCCGGATAATTTTCAGAAATAGCCATCAATCGGGATAAAGCGGAGGATAATTCCCCTTGTATGTTACTTAATTTTTTTAGGGCCGCTTCGTCGAGCTGGTCGATATTCAGCTGCATCTGAGTGGCTTTTGCCCGGGCATTGACTACTTCGGTCAGTGTATTTTCTTCGTGTGAAGCATACCCTTTCACTGTATTGACCAGATTGGGGATCAGATCCAGGCGCCGTTGATATTGGTTTTCCACATTCGACCATTGGGCCGATACGGCTTCGCGCATATTGACCATGCCGTTGTAAGCTCCTTTAAACCAAAAGAAAATACTCAATACAACTACAGCGATAACGATTAAAACAATGTATCCCTTTTTCATATGTTTATAAATTTTGTCAAAAAAATTTGTGTTTTTTTTAAAACAATTATTTCTCACAGATACAAAGTTAATGATTTCTGTGATTCGCCTGTGAAGATAGGACGAGAAATATTTCTATTGTTTTATAAAGAGGAGGATTTTAGATTTAAAACGACGATTACCGGATTAGCATCTTCGGTCAGGTTACGAAGGGCGGGGATAGCTGCAAGTTGTTCCGGTTGGATAAAATGAAAGAAAACCGGGGCCGGTAAAACCATCAAACCTTGATTTTGTACCATCTCCCGGGGAATGTAGGGAATCGTGTGATCGATATCGTTGACGAGGGTATCGCATACCGTGGCGGTCCGATGGGTTAAGTCCAGTTGAATCATGTATTGTTTCTGGCCGATAACGATGAGGTCCAGGACGGTTTTACCTAAGGAAATGAAATTGTGAAAATAAGGGAAGGTGATCGGTTTCGAAAGCGATTTTTTGAATTGTTCCGGGCTTTGATTATGACCGTAATCCAGGGATATTTTACGGGTAATACCGCTTTTACCCAAAAAATAGAGGGTGTCACTACCGGGACAACTGAATATAACCTCCTGGCTGGAGAAATCGGATAAATAATTGCTCGTACCGAAAGAGATAGAATCGAAAGGACTGATCCGAATTTCGTTTTCCAATTTCCCTTGTTTGTCATATAGGGAGACGGTTCGCCCATCCGAAATGATGATACCATTTTCCAGTACGTTAAATTCCATATTGAAGGATCGGTTTTGTATCAATGTTTTCAGGTAGTTTCCGTTCTTGTCGTAAGCCATGACGATGTGGCCTTTACCGTTATCGCCCGATACATAGATCACAGAATCACCGATGGAACTTTTTACTTTGAAGATACTGCTGTATTCGTTTGCTCCCCGTCCCCGGTTGTTATGCTGGGAGAGGTATTGCCCGTGGCGGTTGAAAACATAAAGGGTGTTTTCGGCGATAAGATAATAACGGCCGTTATGATAAGTGACCGATTGTACGTTGGCTATCAAAGCGGTATCTGGAGTTTCCAAAGGAATATAACGGATCCTGTCGAATAGTTCGGATAATTGTAATATCTTGTTATTGCTGAGATCGGTGTGAATATCGGCCGGGCTTTGGGGACGAGGTGAGCAAGACAGATACAGAACGATCATGAATAGGAGATATACGATAGGGGTTTTCATAACGGTATAAAAAAACATGCCGGTCTTTTATGATACGATCAATAAAGTCAGATAGGTGATATACAGGGTTAAAAATAAGGCACCCTCCCAGCGGTTGATCTGTCTTCCCTTGCCGGTGAAAACAAAAATAAACAGCAGGACGGAAACTCCGATATTGACCCATAAATCGGTTACACTATCCGTTGTTACCTTCAGAGGGGATATGCCGGCCGAAGCTCCCAGGATCAGGAAGGTATTGAAGATATTCGAACCCACGACATTTCCGATGGCTATATCTGCGTTTTTCTTGCGGGCAGCGATCAAGGAAGTGGCTAATTCCGGCAGGGAGGTTCCGATAGAGATAATGGTCAATCCGATGATTCGTTCCGAAATACCTGCCATCTGAGCCAGACTGACTGCTCCGTCAACCAATAAGCGTCCTCCTCCGACGAGGCCGGCTAGACCTAACAAAATAAAAAGTACGGATTTCTTCAGGCTGTAGGGTTTTATATTTACTTCTTCGGTTTCCTGACCACCCCGTTTGGCAATAAATAAGGTGTAGGCGATAAAAACGGCAAAAAAGCAAAGTAAACAAAATCCTTCTGCCCGGGTGATGATACCTGCCGGCTCACCGTTCGCCAATATCAGGATAAGAACTGCTGCCAGTACAGCCAGCGGAATTTCAATCCATGTTGTGGATCTTTTGATTCCGATAGGGACGAATAAGGCGGTTACTCCCAGGATTGCCATGATGTTGAATATGTTGCTTCCCAGAACATTACCTAATGCCAGCGCGGAACTTCCTTCGATCGATGAAATGATATTCACTACAAGTTCCGGAGTCGAGGTACCGAAGGCTACTACCGTCAGACCGATAACGATATTCGGTACTTTCAGCCGATGGGCCAGTGCTGCACCACCGTCGACCAGCAAATTGGCTCCATACACTAAAATAATAAACCCTGCTAATAAGTAAATGATATTTAGTAACATAAATCAATAAAAAGTTAATCTTTGGTCCAAATACGCAGATTCAGGTTTAAATCATGAATAATTTGAAATAGATTGACCAAGGTCCCGAATTCCCGTTTCAGTTTATCCGTATTCAACTGGCATTCCCAAATGTTGGTTTCAAAATGATTCGTTTGATCGGGAATGGCGATAATGACAGAAGAATCCCTGAAACTTACCGTTATTTTCCCCGGAAACCTGGAATCGAGTTCGAGTAATCTTTCCATTAAATTAGGAGTGAGGATGTATCGGGCTTCTACCTGATCTGTAGAGAATACGTCGAACTGCTTTTCAAAGTTCGGATTTTCCAGTTTTACTCTCTGTTTGCCCAGGTTGAGTTTGAACCAGGAGTTACGGAAAACAACCGTTTGGCCCTGAAAGTTTTTGTTGAAGTCGGCTATAAAAAAGAAACCTCTGAAAATATCTGTCCAGTGTTCCTGCCTGCGGCCTTTGGAATCGGTCGTGACCCGTTTTTCTTCGGCTATAATTTCCGAACAGATAAAACTGGTTTTATCGATTTTTCCGCAAATCAGATCTTCACTGCGATAACGGTCGGGAGAGGTGCTGAATAACCGGCTGTTCATAAAGACCGATTCTGCGATTCCGCTTTCCGGCCGGTAACTTGCTTCCTGGCAAAGATAGGAAATAATGGACGAGATGATATTTTCTTTATAATAAGCACATAATTCTCCCGACTTGGACTGAATACAAGAAAATAGTACGATCAAGCCGAGCATACATGCTATAAGGATACCCGGCCATCCCCCTCCGATAATCAGGCTGACGACAACTCCTGCCACAAGGGTAATACCCCCCGCTATCAGCCCGTTTTTCGTTCCTTTCGCTTTTAATTGCAGTCTCTTGTCTTCTGCTTGTCGGATTCGGGATTGCAATTGTCCATAAATATCCTGAAAGTTTTGTTCCATAACTGTGGATTAAGATCGGAACAATTTTTTTACATCCGGATTCACTTTTTCCTCCTCCGGAATAGCGAATACTTCTTTTTTGGTAAAACTGAACAGGTTGGCAATGATGTTGGATGGAAAGGTCATCACCGAATTGTTGTAATCCGTAACAGCTGCATTATAGGTCCGGCGGGAAGCCGAAAGTTGTTCTTCTGTCTCGTTCAGTGTTTTTTGAAGTTGCATGAAATTTTCCGAAGACCGTAAGGCCGGATAGTTTTCAGCTACCATAAAGAAATTATTTTTAGCAGCAGTGAATGTTTTGTCAAAATCTGCTTTTTCTTCAGCTGTGAGGGAGTCGTAACTCTTCGTCCGTAAATTTGTGATTTTAGTAAATGTCTCTTCTTCGTGTTTCGCGTATTGCTGTACAGTAGCGACTAAATTGGGAATAAGGTCGAATCTTTTTTTCAGCATGACATCGATCGAACCGAAAGCGTTGTCGACATTGTTTCTTTTTCGGGTCAGCGTATTGTAAGATATAATGGCATACAGGAAAATAATACCCAGGATAATCAGTGAAATCATGATCGATGGATTTTAATGGTTATTGATTAAATTATTCTCACAAAATTAATTTTTTTTGATTATTAGCATTAATTTTAGCTGAAAATAATTAGAATCTGATTTATAGTTATGAACCTTTGGGGATTTATTAGTGCGGCAGTGCTGCTGACTTTGATGCCGGGACCGGATATACTTTTTGTGATTACACAGAGTATCACCCGGGGACGAAAGGCCGGGATGGTCTTTGCCGCCGGATTGTGTACCGGCTTGATCGCTCATGTAACGGCTGTCAGTCTGGGTGTTTCGATTTTGCTGATGAGTTCTCCTGTAGCTTTTACGATGTTGAAGTTTGCCGGTGCTGCTTATTTGTTGTATCTTGGAGTAAAAGCTTTTCTGGCCCGTCGGGAGAATCATTTCGAGTTGTCGGGAGACGCTGCTGTCAGTGGAAAACTATACCGGAAAGGGATACTGATGAATATATTGAATCCTAAGGTAATCTTGTTTTTTCTGGCTTTTTTTCCGCAATTTATAGATAAAGGGATAGAAAATCCCATTCCTCAGATGTTATTGTTAGGGCTTGTTTTTATGGTTCAGGCTTTCCTGATTTTTTCAATGGTAGCTGCTGTGGCGGATCGGTTAGCTCGTCGCTTGATGCAAAACCCTAAGGTGGCTTTGGCGGTGAATGTGGCAGAATCTTTGATTTATTGTGTCATCGGAGTCAGCATATTGTTTGTAAGATAAAAGGTTTTATTTTACATCGTGTCCGAAAGGAGTGAGTGCCAGTCCGGCTAATTTGAAATGTTGCATTCCGAATGGGATACCGATAATCGTGATGCAAAACAGGACTCCCCAAAAAATGTGCGATAGGAAAATCCAGATTCCGCCTATAAAAAACCAGATGATGTTCATCAGGGTAGAGAGGCATCCGTGGGGCGATTGTTTATGTACGATCTCGCTTCCGAAGGGCCATAATGCCAATATACCGAGTTTGACTGTCTGGAGCCCGAAGGGAATACCGATGATTGTGATAAATAATCCGATACTGGCGATGAAATATTCGACGGCGACGAAGATTCCTCCGAATAGTAACCAAATGATATTTCCTAAAATTTTCATGTTCCAAAGATAAGCATTGTTTTTTTTAATTTCAATCGGAAAAAAGTATAGCGATTGATCAAAACTATGAAAAATTTGTATATTTGAAGTGGTTAAATTTTAAATATGCACTAAGATGATGATCGTATCTCAATTTCGTCAGTTAAATCTTTCTGTTGTGAATGTCCGGACCTATTTGTTTGCGGTCCTTTTTGTCGGAGGAAATATGCTGCTTCCCCAATTGTGCCATTTAATGCCGGATGGAGGTAAAATATTTTTACCGATCTATTTTTTTACTTTGATCGCTTCTTATAAATTCGGTTTGAAAGTGGGTATACTGACTGCTGTATTGTCACCTTTGTGTAATCACCTCTTATTCGGGATGCCGCCGGCAGGGATGTTACCTGTTTTGTTGGTAAAATCTACGTTACTGGCTTTGGTGGGAGCTATTGTAGCCGACAGAAGTCAACGGGTTTCTTTATTGCATGTCGCTGCGGTGGTGGTGGCCTATCAGGTGCTCGGTGGTATAGCCGAATGGTTGATCGCTTCGGATTTGTCTGCTGCATTGCAAGATTTTAAAATCGGATTCCCGGGAATGTTGTTGCAAGTGGTGCTTGGCTGGGTAATCCTGAAAGGGTTGGCTAAATATGAATGTTAAGACTTTTGAGGAAGTAAGACAGCGTTTTCTGGAGATTACTTTCGAAGAACGATTCGATTTGATTGTTGCTGTTGCGAATGGAGGTATTATTCCGGCAGCGATGCTGAATCAGCGTTTGAATCTGGATATGCAGTTGCTGAAATTGCATTTAAGGGATGCCGATCAAAAACAATTGTACGACCGGCCCCGGTTGTTAGAGGAAATCCGGTTCGAGGTAAAAGGGAAAAAAATATTATTGGTAGAGGACCGGGTAAAAACCGGAACAACCTTGAATTATGCCCGACAGTTGTTGCTCGGTGCGGGGGCTGCTGTAGTGAAGACTTTTGCTGTCAATGGGAATGCCGACTATTGCCTGTATAATGAAATGTGTTTTCGTTTTCCATGGCGGACGGATTAAGGAGTTGTTCGTGCGTATGATGGGCCTTATAACTTTACGAACTTTATAAACAGACTTTATGGATCGTCGAGAATTTTTAAAGACACTAGCCTTGACAGGGGCTGCTGTGACAATGAAGTGGGATGGGGTGATGGATATCATGGCACAAAATACTTCTCAGGCCGGGGGATGCGATTTGGTCGCCGTAATGGGTGGTGAACCGGCAGAAATGTTCCGGAAAGCAATCGCTGAATTCGGAGGTATGAGGAAATTTGTCAAAGCCGGACAAAAAGTGGTTGTCAAACCGAATATCGGTTGGGATAAAGTGCCCGAATTGGCAGGAAATACCAATCCTGAATTGGTATCTGAAATTATTAAGCAATGTTTCGATGCCGGTGCAAAGGAGGTGGTTGTGTTCGATCATACTTGCGATGACTGGCGGAAATGTTATAAAAACAGCGGAATCGAAGAGGCTGCCAAAGCGGCCGGTGCTAAGGTGATGCCGGCACATGAGGAATCTTATTACCGGGAAGTGGAACTACCTAAGGCCAAAAGCCTGAAAACAGCTAAAATACATTCGGCTATTTTGGATTGTGATGTGTGGATCAATGTTCCTATTTTGAAAAATCACGGTGGGGCTAAAATGACCATTTCGATGAAAAATCATATGGGGATTGTCTGGGATCGCGGATTTTTCCATCGCAATGATTTGCAGCAATGTATCGCTGATATTTGCACAATCAGTAAGCCGGCGGTATTGAATGTCGTGGATGCTTACCGTCTGATGAAAACCAATGGACCGCGCGGAAAATCAGAAGCCGACGTGGTGCTGGCCAAGGGGTTGTTTATGTCGCCGGATATTGTCGCTGTAGATACGGCAGCTACTAAGTTTTTCAATCAGGTGGAAAAGATGCCTCTGGAGGTGGTTGGACATTTGGCTAAAGGAGAGGAGCTTAAAATCGGTACGATGGACATCAATCGCTTGAAAGTGAAGAGGATTAAGATTTGAAAAAAAGGTAAAAAAGCTAAAAGCAAAAAGCTAAAAGCAAAAAGCTAAAGGCTAAAAGCAAAAAGCTAAAGGCTAAAAGCAAAAGGCTAAAGGCAAAAGGCTAAAGGTGGGGGATGTTATGCTAAAAAAATTACGTGTTTTGTTTGCGGTAGTCATGGGGGCCGTGATTACCTTTTATTTCCTGGATTTTGCCGGTTTAACTACAGGATGGCCTAATCTGGCACGGATACAGTTTGTCCCGGCCTTATTGGCGGGGAGTTTCGGAATTGTATTGATCCTGCTGGTGGCGACACTATTATTCGGGCGTATTTATTGTTCGGTGATTTGCCCGATGGGTATTTTTCAGGATGTCGTAGCTTGGATAGCGAAGAGAATAAATCGTAAAAAGCATTATCATTATACCCGTGAAAAACGCGTTTTGCGTTATGGGGTGTTGGGAATAGTGGTGTTGGCTTTTTTACTCGGTGCTACCGTTTTGTTAAGCCTGCTCGATCCATATAGTGCATTTGGACGGATGGGGGTAAATGTTTTCCGGCCTGTTTATTTGGCTGTAAATAATTTGCTGGCCTGGGTATTCAATAGTTTCGGTAATTATACATTTTATCATACCGATATTTATGTATTGAGTATGGCCTCTCTTTTCATCGGGCTCCTGACTTTCTGCGGGATTGGCTGGTTGGCCTGGAAGTATGGCCGTACCTGGTGTAATACTGTCTGTCCGGTAGGAACATTATTGGGTTTCTTATCGCGTTATTCTTTTGGGCGGATACGGATAGAGGCCGATGCCTGTGTTTCATGTGGGCTTTGTGAGCGGCAATGTAAGGCGGGATGTATCGATAGCAAGGCCAAAAAGGTAGATCAGAGCCGTTGTGTGGACTGCTATAATTGTCTGTCGGTTTGCCATAAGCATAGTATAAAATACGGATTGGGGTGGAAGAAAGGGCGGAAGACGCCGGAAAAGCCGGTGGATACTTCTAAGCGGCAGTTTGTGGCTACCGTAGGGGCTTTGTCTTTACTTCTTCCCAACAAAGTGCTGGCTCAGGGAAAGGCTGTCGTTAAAGCCAATAAATCCTGGCAAAGAGAGCATCCGTTGAGCCCTCCCGGTTCTCAAAGTGCAGAGCATTTATTGAAACATTGTACGGCTTGTCATCTTTGTGTCACCAAATGTCCTTCGCGTGTGTCGAAACCTGCCTTTATGGATTATGGTTTAGGGGGGATGATGCAACCGAAAATGGATTTCGGTCATGGTTTTTGTAACTTCGATTGTACGGTATGTTCTGAAGTGTGTCCGAACGGGGCTTTATTGCCGCTTACCAAAGAGGAAAAGCATAAGCTGCAGATGGGACGGGTGGTTTTTGTCCGCGAAAATTGTATCGTCAATACCGACGAGACCAGTTGCGGGGCTTGCTCCGAACATTGTCCTACTCAGGCCGTGACTATGATTCCTTATAAAAATGGCTTGACGATCCCTTCCGTGAATCCCGATATTTGTGTCGGATGCGGGGGATGTGAATATGTCTGCCCGGTACGTCCGTTCCGCGCCATCTATATTGAAGGGAATCCGGTGCATCAGGAAGCTAAACCTTTTCAGGAAGCAGAGAAAAAAGAGGTAATACTCGATGATTTCGGATTCTGATGCAGACCGGGGTGTCTGAAAAGTCAGCGCTTTAACTTTTCAGACATACTTCCGCCCGTTTCAATGCTTCGTGAATGTTACTGCAAATATTTTCTTCGCCGATGGTTCGGGCAAAGGAAGATTTGACCAAAGTTGCACGAACCTGTTCGTTTACTCCGGAGAGGATGACCTGTATTTTTTCTTTCGTAGATAAACGGTAAAGGCTTTCCAGGTTGTGCAGCCCTGTCGTATCCATAAACGGTACTTTGCGCATCCGGATGATACGAATGCGGGGTTTGTCGCCGATGGTTTTCATACATTCGTCGAATTTATTGGCGACACCGAAAAAGAACGGGCCGTCGATTTCATATACTTCGACTCCTTGCGGTACGATCAGTTTTTCTTCTTCATGGTAGATTTCGCCCTCGTTCGACAGATCGAGCTGATCTTTGGCAACCGTGATATGCGTTACTTCGCTCATTCGTTTCATAAAGAGTACCAGGGCCAGTAACAGACCGATTTCTATGGCGATGGTCAGATCGAAAATGACGGTCAATAAGAAAGTAGTCAATAATACAGCGACATCCGATCTGGAGTTTTTCATCAATGATTTGAATGTACGCCATTCGCTCATGTTGTAAGAAACGATAACCAAAACGCCGGCCAGGCAAGCCATCGGAATATGTTTGGTCAAGGGGCCGAGGAACAAGAGTATCAATAATAATACAACGGCATGGATCAAACCGGCTACAGGAGTTTTGCCGCCGTTATTGATATTGGTCATGGTCCGGGCAATTGCTCCGGTGGCTGGAATCCCTCCGAAGAAAGGAACTACGATATTGGCTGCTCCCTGGGCTATTAACTCTGTATTGGAATTGTGTTTATGTCCGGTGACTCCATCTGCTACGGTGGCCGATAATAAAGACTCGATGGCTCCCAGAATGGCGATGGTGAAAGCTGCCGGCAGAAGCTGATTGATGGTTTCGATATTAAACGCTAAGCCGTTGGGAGTCGGCAGGCTGGCATTGATCTCAAAACGGTCGCCGATGGTTTCCAGGCCGGTGATATTCAGGTGATGGCGTAACAGATAACTGATAACGGTCATGACAATGATGGCGATCAACGAACCCGGTATTTTTTTAGAAAACCGGGGAGTGACGATAATGAGCAGGATACTTCCGATTCCTACCCCTAGTGCAATCCAGTTCGTTGTGTCGAAACTGTGGAAATAAGCAATCCATTTGGAGATAAAATCGGCGGGCACTTTGTCCATGGTTAATCCGAACAGATCTTTGATCTGAGTCGTGAAAATGGTAAGTGCAATACCACTGGTAAATCCGACGACGATCGGATAAGGGATAAAGCGGATGATTGTGCCTAGTTTAAATACTCCCATCAAGACCAACATGATTCCGGCCATAACGGTAGCGATCGCCAGACCCTCGATACCGAATTGTTGAATAATACCATAAACGATAACGATAAAGGCCCCAGTCGGTCCTCCGATCTGTACGTTACTCCCTCCCAGGAAGGAAACGATAAATCCTGCGATTATGGCTGTGATCAGACCTTGTTCGGGACTTACCCCCGAAGCAATACCGAAAGCGATGGCTAATGGAAGAGCAACGATTCCGACAATAATTCCGGCCATCAGGTCGGTAAAGAATTTTTCTTTCGAATAATTTTTTAGGGTATCGAATAATACCGGTTGAAAATCAATCCGTTTCATGACTAGCACACTTTTTTATAACAAGCTGCAAAATTATAAAATAAACTTTAAATAAAGAATGTCCGGCGCTAACAAAGTTGACTTTATGATGTAAAAGCCGTTTGATCGCCGGTCAAAGTGAATCATATCAGACGCTTCCCCGGTTGTTATGGCGAAATAAAGAAACCCTATCTTCTCTATATGAAGCGAATCGGCTTTCAGCGGGAAGATAGGGGAATGATTCCGATCGATGAAACGATAGAATCAGTTTGCGTCGATGTAGCTGATGGTGTGAATACGTTTACTGCTTACCTGGTGTTGGCCATCGTAAGTTGTAACGGTGATTTCCCGGATATAGCCTTCGTTGTCTGTCCGGTATTCGAAGACATGTTCGTCATTGTTGTACCCGTCTTTTTCTTTGCTCATCAGGTAAGCACTCCGTTTTCCGAAACAGCCGAAGGCTTTTATGCCTGATTCCTCGAATGCCAGGCAATCCAACCATTCGGTCTGGGATAACAGGTAATTGAAATCGACGTTACTATTATTGGGGATATGGCTGTATTCTATGTTCGTTGTGGCACGTGGCTCATCGGTTTCTCCTGCTTTTACCAGATTACCGTCTACCCAAATAGCCTGGTCTGTCGTTGGTCCGGAATTGCTGACTTCAGTTCTTGAGCTTGAAAAGTATCCGTTTTCATAAGACAGTTCACCCTGATCGATTTCCGGTTTTCCGATTTCGTTATATTCACAGGTCCATGTTTTTACGTTTTGTTCTTCGTCCAGTTTATATATGGTTTTATATTCGAATATCTGATTCTGATCTTCGACTTTTTCCAGACAAGTGATCGTATTGCCGGAATAACTGTAGGAATCACTCCAGTCCAGCATACGTTTATTGTCCGTATAATCGTATTCCTCATAGGTGGAAATCCGGTTGAGTTCATCGTAAGTGAAAAGGCGTTCCGATTTATGGGTCAGATTACCGGAAGAACCGTAATGTGTGTTGGTTATCTCTATTTTACTGACCAACTTCTTGTACTGATCAGGGCGTTCCGGATCGATAGGCGTATTTCCTTCTTCGGTTTGACCTTTTTGTTCGATCGTTACCGTAATACTACTACCACCACAGATAATCCGGATCGTAGCCTTACGGCCGGTTCCTGTATAATTGGGAGATAAGAGAATCTTTACGGTTACTGTTCCGGCTTCACCACTGGGTGGGTCGAGGGTGATCCAGTTCGAAGTATCTGTAGCCTTCGTAGCCGAATTGTAATTTATTTCAGTCTTCCAGGCTTCTTGTGCAGTGAAAGTAATGCCTCTTTCCGAGGCGTTTGCATAGGCACTTTGGTTCAGCTGATCTTTTGAAATGCTGATGCTGTCCGAAGAATTATCATCGTTGCAGGATAGGAAAATAATACTCAGACAGAGGGTGAATAAGGATAAGTAATGTTTCATTGCCGTAGAATTATTCATAAATGATTTCACATTCCAGTTTTTCTTCTGCATCGGTCTTGCCCTGCGCGGACTCCCATTTGCTGTAGATTTGGACCACATATCCTTTAGAATCGGTTACATAGCGATAAGTAGTCGTGCCATTGTCTTTATTCCACCGGTCTCCCGAAGTAGTTACTTTTTTTATGAACCGGGCAGGAACATTACCGTTATAACCAAATAAAGTCAGATCTTCACCCGCCAGTTCTTCCGGGTAATATTGTAGTTTTATTACCGATGGTAATGGCCGGATTTCATCCAGGTCGTAATATTCGAATTCCGAGGTGATGATATCGTTGGAAACATTGTCTTCCGGATAGTAATGCATGGTTTTCACCACTCCGTTTTGCCAGATATAAGTGGTGACAGTCGAATCGAGAACTTCGACGGTTGCTCCTGTATTTCCTTCCTGATCGACACTTCCCATCGTAATCGTATATCTTTCGATATATTTGGTCATATTGCCTTCTGAGTCGTAGTACCAGGTGTCACAATCGAAATTGTCGGTTTCCGCCCTTGCTTTGCCGATACGGCCTTCGGATAGCGAATAGGTTGTTGTTCCTGTCGTATAACTGTCGTTGTAAGCTTGGGTTTTCTTGACGATCCGGTCTTCTGAGTAAGTCAGAGTCGTCACGTATTCTGTTTTTTTCTGACCGGAGATTTCTTTATACAGTGAGTATTCTTGTACACGTCCTTGTTCATCGTAGGTAAATACGATGTGATTCGGTTCGCCGTCGGTGGAAGTAATGATTTCAGAGATTTTACGTACTCCATCGGCCGGAGAATCTTCATCCGGCACCTCTCCGTTTTCAGTTTCTCCTTTTTGTTCGATGATGACCGTGATCGTCGTACCTCCGCAAATGATGTGGATCGTCGCTTTTCGGTCAGTACCGGTGTAATTGGTGGATAAGGCGAGTTTAATGGTGATTTCGCCTGCTTCGCCACTGGCTGGATCGAGACTTACCCATTTTTCTACGGTTTCCGTTGCTTTTGTTGCTGTGTAGTCGACTTCGGTATGCCAGGCTTCTGTCGCTTCGAACCGGATGGTTTTTTCTGTATCGTCGGCGTAAGCTGTCTGGTTTTGCTGATCTTTGTCGATGACAATAGAAGAGGGACCTCCGTTATCGTCATGGCAAGCTGCCATAAATAATGAGGCCAGCAGAAATAAATGGAATAAAATTTTTTTCATGATGTTTGAGCTACTATCTAACTCCGGGATAGTGATTCGTTAATATAAAGAAAGTGTGGAGTTATCGGTTTATTGTGCTGAAGGTTCTGGTAAACCTGTAAACAAATAAACAATACCCCACACTTGACAGTATTACGTGATTTGACGCAATAACGTGCAAGTGATGAGTGTTTTGTATTGCTTCTCCTTGTTTACTTTAAATTTACCAGATTTTCAGCACAGGATAAAAGCGAAACACTTTCATCGAAATATGTAAGTCCCCGAAGAGACCCTACAAAAATAATGAAAAGTTTGCTAAACAAACACTTCCGGGGTATTGTTTTTATCTGAATGCTCAAGTGCGCGCTTGGCTAAAGCCTGTTTTTCCCGGAATTGTGAAATAAGACAGGTATAACGGTTCGTATTGATGCGGCTACCTGCTTCAAAAATAAATAATTGACCGATGACCTCTTCCAATGAAGCAATCATTTGTTGTAAAACAAGACGGGAGGCTTTAGGGTGATCGAGCGCCTGATCGATTCTGAATGAAGCGTAGCGTCCTTGTTCGACGGTCGCTTCCAGTTTAGAGGTTGCATTTTCTATTCGTTTCCGGTACATTCGGCTAATGGCTGCCAGGGCTGTATTGTCGAGCCATACTTTTCCGCGACATACCGAAGCGGCTAATTCATAACGACTTTTTGAATTCATAACATTTTGGATTTTATAGTTAAACATTTTATTTTGAAAAACACAACATGTCAAAGAACTGTTCGGACATACTTTACCCTCTTTAGCGGATAATCCGAATTAAAATGTTGTTTTTCAAATGTTTAACATCCAAAGATGTTACGTTCGTCGTTTCATAACTCTTTTTTTGAATACACCCGATACAGGCAAAAAAATCTCCAGGCACTCCTTCTGTGCTTAGTAGATCGGCTTTTTACGCATATAGATGTGATTTTCGTTGCAAATGTAAGTATTATTTTGGAATTTTGAAAACAGATCTTGCTTTTTATTTTCTTACCGGATAACTTGCTTTATAAGAACCTGCTCTTGCGGGGAGAATTTGAACGCTTTCTGCTTTCTACTTTTTACTTTTTTTGTAATTTTGTAGCCTTAAATCAATGACTACAATTATATGAGCGGATTTTTTGGTTGCGTATCACGCAAAGAGTGCGTTGCCGATGTTTTCTACGGCACCGATTACCATTCACATCTGGGAACGAAGAAAGCCGGTATGGCTTTTTATAACGGAGAGGATTTTGTCCGGTCGATTCACAGTATAGAAAGTGCTTATTTCCGGAATAAATTCGAGCCGGAATTGGGACGTTTCATTGGTTCTTACCTGGGGATCGGGGTGATCAGTGATATGGAGTCGCAGCCGATAACGGTAACTTCGCATTTGGGGCGTTTTGCCGTAGTGACGGTAGGGCGAATCGATAATCTGGAAGAGATATCCGCTCAGTTGTTGAAGGAAAAGATTCACTTTGCCGAAATGTCCGGGTCGGCCATCAACCCGACCGAAGTAGTCAGTATTCTGATCAACAAAGGAGAGACATTCAAGGAAGGTATAGAGAACGTTTACCGTATGGTCAAGGGGTCTTGTTCTTTTTTAATTCTGACAGACAGTTGTATTTATGCTGCCCGTGATAAGTTCGGCCGTACTCCCATCATTATCGGTAAGAATGAATTCGGTTATGTTGTGGCCAGTGAAAGCTCTTCGTTTACCAATTTAGGCTATAATATAGTCCGTGATCTGGGACCGCATGAAGCGATACGGGTTTCGAAAGACGGGATTACACCGATTATTGCTGCCGGTTGCAGGAAACAGATATGTTCTTTTTTGTGGGTTTATTATGGCTATCCTTCTGCTTATTACGAAGGGATCAATGTAGAAGATGCCCGTTACCGTTGTGGGGCTGCTATGGCGAAACGTGATGAATTGACTCCTGATTTTGCTGCCGGAATTCCGGACTCGGGTGTGGGACATGCTATCGGATATTCCAACGAGAAGGGGATTCCTTATAAAAGACCTTTTGTGAAATATACACCGACCTGGCCGCGGAGTTTTATGCCGCAAAATCAAAATATGCGTGATTTGGTCGCTAAGATGAAGTTGTTACCGAACGAGGCGTTTACGCGGGATGCCCGGATCGTTTTTTTGGACGATTCTATCGTTCGGGGTACCCAGTTGAAAGACAATGTCGTGAAATTGCGTGAATGCGGAGTGAAAGAGGTACATATCCGGATCGCCTGTCCTCCTTTGATCTACCCCTGTTGTTTTCTTAATTTCTCCACTTCCCGTTCGACCTTTGACTTATTTGCCCGCCGTGTCATCCGCGACCTGGAAGGAACTTCCGAACTGACGGACGAAATACTGAAACCTTACTCGGATCCGGATTCAGAGAAATATAAGGAGATGGTGAGGGTGATGTGCCAGCATCTCCAGTTGGATTCTCTGCAATTCCAGCGCTTGGACGATCTCGTGAAAGCGATCGGTTTACCTAAAGAACAGCTCTGTACACATTGCTGGGATAATTCCAGTTATATGGAATAAACTCGTCGTGGAGACGAAAGTTTTTATTATTTGAATAGATATCTATTTTATTTAATCTGTCTACTGAACCCCGAAAGTTTTTCATTTAACTTTCGGGGAAGTTTTTTTTCCTAAATTTTTCGTGATTTTCAGGGTATATTTTTTTTGTTTTCTTATTTTCAATATTTTTGTTTAGGTTAATTTAAGGTAAGATGCTAGAAAAACAGGCTGAGGATTTTCGGAAAATGCGTTCCGGTGACATGAAGGCTTTCGAACGTTTGTTTGTGAGTCTGTATCCGGGATTGTGTAATATTGCCAACCATTACCTTAATAATGAAATGTTGAGTAAGGATGTTGCTCAGGATGCTTTTATCAAATGGTGGAATAAACGGGAAGATTTCAGAGATTTTGCAGCTGTGAAATCTTTTTTATATATTACTATCAGAAATCAGTGCCTGAACTATATCCGGGACCATCGGAAAGAGGTGGATCTGGCCGGGAGGTTTTCGGAAGAAACAGATGCCGATTTCGATTTGATGGTGATTGAAGAGGAAGCTATTGAAGCGCTTTATTCGGCTATCGATCGTCTTCCGGCACAATCTGCCCGGATTATGCGTTTGGTTGTAAAAGGAGATAAAAATCAGGAGATCGCCGATCAGTTAGGAATTTCGGTTAATTCCGTAAAAACATTGAAATACAATGCTTTGAATATCCTGCGGAAAGAGTTGACAGGATCGTTATTGTTATTACTTGCCTGGTTTGAGGTACAAGGATAAACCATTTTTTTTCAAAAAAAATTATTTTTCATTCATCTTTTTTATCAGCTGTGTGTTTTATATACAAATTTGATAAGCGATGAAAGATTTGTCTGCGTATTATGAGATAGCACGCTTGATTACGGCTGAATTGTCAGAAACAATTACGCCGGAGGAAAAGGAGAGACTTAATGTGTGGTTGGCGGAGGATGAACGCCACTATATGAGATATTGCCGGATACGTGAGCGTTTGAAAAGAGGTGAGGGAGAGAATGTATTCCGGAATCCGGAACGTGTCCGGGAGGATATGGAAAAACTGAAAAAGAAATTGTCCGGAAATAAACGGCGTTTCCTTTTGTCCGGAAATTATTTTTGGCGGTATGCCGCTGTTGCGGTTTTTACGATCGGGATCGCTATAGGACTGATCGAAAGGCCGTGGGAAGATCGGAGTAGTGAAATGTCGCCGATGGCGCAACAGCCGGCTGTCCTGCCTGGATCGTATAAGGCCGTGTTGACATTGGCTAGTGGCGAACAGGTGAACCTGGAGGAATGGTGCAGGGATTCGCTTTGGAAAGATGGGACATTGATCCGAAAGAGAAAAGGGGAGCTGACATATGAACAAAAGGCCGGGGATATGCAGCAGGAGGAAATGCTTTTCAATACGATTACTATTCCGCGGAGTGGAGAATATAAGCTGGTATTATCCGATGGTACGAAAGTCTGGTTGAATTCGGCTTCGAAATTGAAATATCCGGTAGCATTTACAGGCGGACAACGAAAGGTTTTTCTGGAGGGAGAAGCTTATTTTGAAGTAGCTGCCGATACAGTACATCCTTTTCTGGTGGAGACATCGGGAATGAGCGTGACCGTATTGGGAACCGGATTTAATGTGATGGCTTATCCGGAGGAGATGGAGGCGGCAGTAACTTTAGTGCATGGAAAGGTCGGGGTGCAGACGGACCATCGGCAACAGATCTTACAACCTGATGAACAATATGTTTATCAGACGACTACCCGGCGGGGAACGGTTAGAAAGGTAGATGTGTCGCAGTATGTCGACTGGAAAGATGGAATCCTGAATTTTGATTCGATGCCTTTGGAAGAACTCACTCGCAGGCTGGGCCGTTGGTACGATGTGGATTTCTTTTTTGTTGCTGAAGAACTGAAAACTTTGAAATATTCCGGTGCTTTTAAGAAATATAATGATATACGTTATGTTTTGAATATTATAGAAGAGATTACGAATGTTCAATTTGTTTTGAACGAGAGGACTATTGTAGTAAATAGAAAATAAAAAAATCGGTGCGTGTTGGAAGCGCGCACCGACAAATCTTCCCCTTGGGGAAATAAATTTAATAATTAATTTACAAATTTATGAAAAAAAGTGCGAATTGGTGGCTTGCTCTGCCAAAAAACAAGCCGCGTAAATTATTTGGGGTGATGAAATTACCCTTTTTGATGTGTGTCTTTTTTGCGACTTCAGTCTCGGCAGAGGTTTGGGCACAGCAACGGTTGACTATGCGGTTGGGTGAAACCGGACTAAAAGAGGTATTTAAAGAAATCCAGCGTCAGACAAATAAGGCGGTCGTGTATAATGACGATCAGTTGACTTTGAGTAAGAAAGTAAAAGCAAATTTTACCGATGTAGAACTGGAAGAGATATTGAAACAAGTGTTGCAAGGCCAGGGGATGTCGTATAAATTCATGGACGATTATATTATACTGGTAAAACAGCCAGCAACACCGCAGCATGTCGAAGAAGTAACGGTAAAAGGCAAGGTGACTGATAAGGAAGGGATGCCTTTACCGGGAGTAACTATCGTATTGAAAGGCACGACGATAGGTACCGCCTCCGATGTCGATGGGAATTTTTCCTTAAATATTCCGAAAGCGGGAATGGTGTTACAATTTTCTTATGTCGGAATGAAAAATAAAGAATTAACTGTTCAGGGGAACGGGGAGTTCAATATAGTTATGGAATATGATCAAAGCGATCTGGATGAGGTGGTGGTGATCGGTTACGGTACGGCTACGAAAAAAGATTTGACCGGAGCAGTAGCCCGTTTTGACTCTAAAATTATCGAGGAGTCTACTGCAACGAATATTGCCCATATGATGCAGGGACAGGTGGCCGGTTTGAGTATCCTGAATGGCGACGGTTCGCCGGGTAGCGCTGCCCGGCTGGAAATTCGGGGTGTACCTTCCCTGACAGGAGCTTTGGCTCCGTTGATTGTCGTGGACAATGTGCCTATGCCTTCGGATTTCGATATTAATGAATTGAATCCCGATGATGTACAGAGTATCGATATTTTGAAGGGGGCTTCTTCAGCAGCGATATATGGGTCCCGGGGAGCTGCCGGAGTCATTATGATTACGATGAAAGCCGGACAAAGAAATCAGAAACCGATTATTAATTATAGTTATGATTACAGTGCTACCCGTCTGGTATCGGATGTAAATACGCTGAATGCTGACGAGTACAAGATGTTGTTTTTGGAGGCGATCACAAATTCCGCTAAAGCCGATGGGTTTGAGGATGTAAATCTGTATCCGATGTATCAGAAGGTCACGGCTCCCGGATATTTCGGTGAAGAAGATACTCCCTGGATGAAACATATCATGCGTAATGGCTCTACTCAGCAACATCGGCTCTCCATCCGGGGTGGAAGCCAGGATTTCGGATATTATGCTTCTTTTGGATATGCTAACGAAGAAGGAATGGTAAAAGCTGCTGATTTTCAGAGATATACTTATACGTTGGGTTTTGATGCCGATATCAATAAATGGATAAAAGCGAATGCAAAATTCTCCGGTACTACTTCTGACCGGCATGTGAACGGCGCTTCTTTGTCAACAGCAGCTGCAGCACGACCGGATATACCGGCTTATAATGAAGATGGGTCCTTGTATTTGCATCCTTATATTTCCGGAGGGAAGGTGTATTATGTTAAGAATCCGATTATTGAGATGACGGAAAATACGACGACTTATAGTCAGGATAATTTCAGATTGACGGGGAACCTTGAATTTCAGATTCTGCCGGAATTGAAACTTTTGACCCAGTATACGTATCAACGCCGGAAAGGAGAAGAGAGTTCTTATGCTTCCAGTAATACCCAAGAGGGTAGTGGTTATTGGGGAGATCAGAAAGGTGTCGGACGCTGGGCATATTCTGCCGGGCAAACCATGGAGTTCGAAGGCCGGTTGACTTACAACAAGACTTTTAATGAGAAACACAGCCTGAACGCTTTAGGGGCCATCGTATATAATAAGGACCGGCAGAATAATACCTATTTTAAGTTACGGGATTTCCCGGACGATGAGGTACAGAATGGAATCTGGCAAGGCAGTGATTTGGTGGATTATGGAGGGAAAGGTGGTTCAGCTGTCGGTTCGGTGATGTTTTCTTATATTGCCCGTGCCGAGTATAAGTTTATGAACCGTTACTTGTTGACAGGTACTTTCCGTGCCGATGGTTCTTCCCGGTTTGCCCCTAAATATCGTTGGGGTAAATTCCCGTCAGTGGCTGCGGCCTGGATTGTGTCGGAAGAAGATTTTCTGCGGGAATCGAATATTTTCACTTTCCTGAAACTGAGAGGAGGATGGGGTAAAACCGGAAATGCTTATGTCGGTGAGTATGGCTGGAGAACACTTTATGAAAATGCGGACTATGAGAATCAGCCTGCCACCCGGCCTTCACAAATCGGGAATGACCGTTTGAAATGGGAAGCTACCGAACAGGTCGATCTGGCACTTGATTTTGGATTCTTACCCAACCAGCGGATTTCCGGAACTTTAGGTTTTTATAAAAAGAAAACGGATGGTTTGTTGTATGCTTATACTATGGCGTTGAGTACAGGCCTGGAGACTACACAGATTAATTTTGCCAATATCGAGAATAAAGGTATCGAATTTGAAATAAAAGCTAATATTATTGATAATAAGGATTGGAATTGGTTCGTTGGCTTTAATATCGGGAAGAATAAAAATAAAATTACGGATATCGATGCCGAATATGTTTCTTATCCTGGGAGCAGTTATCTGGGAAATACAGTGATTCAGGAAGGCAAGAGCTTGGGTTTGATCTACGGGTATAAGACAGATGGTATTTTTCAGACACAGGAGGAAGTGAACCGTTATGAGGCTTTGAATCCGGATCAACCTTACCAGGAGGCTTACGGACGGAAAACGATGCCCGGCGATTTGAAATATGTAGATTTGTCTGGAGATGGGTATGTAAATAAAGTCTCCGGTTCCACTGAAGATAAAACGGTGATCGGTTGTTCCCGGCCCGATTTTGAGGGAGGATTTGCTACCCGTTTGTCCTGGAAAGGATTGAAATTAAGTGTTCAGGGAACATTTAGCCATGGTGCGCAGAAAATCTGGATGGGAGAAGCCAATATGTTCAATATGGCGGAGAATCAAAATACACAGAGCACAGCGTTGAAAAGGTGGACACCCGAGAATCCTTCGAATAAATATCCGAGCATCAGGTATAATTTTTATTATAATGACTTTGGAGATAATGCGGTATACGATGCTTCTTATGTGAAAATACAGAATATAAATCTTGAATACAGCCTGCCGCGGCACTGGGTGGATAAAACCAGGATTTTCGGTAATGTCAGCATATTTGCCTCTGCAAATAATGTGTATACCTTTACTTCTTATCCGGGTCCTTCTCCGGAGTCTTTCAGTACGGATGCGATCGAAGGCGCTTCTGTCGATAACGATATGTATCCGACAACGCGAACATTTAATTTCGGAGTAAAAGTAACTATTAAATAAGCATGATTATGAATAAGATATATAGCAGTTTGTCGTTGATACTTTTGCTGCTGACATTAGGAAGTTGTGACAGTATGTTCGATAATGAAATTCCGCCTCATGATTTGGTGGGAGATAATGCGATTACCAATGAATCTTCGGCAAAGGTCGCTTTGAATGGGGTATACTCCTACCTGGAGGGATGGGGAACATGGAGTGCCTATTACATTTGTGATAATGAATTCCGTACAGGATTGTTAGATCCTACAGCTTTTTATCGTTCAAAAACGGAAGGGGAACAATTACCCCGTTTGCAGGTATTGGATGATAATTCTGATGCGGAGAATCCCTGGAAGAGTGGTTATAAGATTGTGAATTCGGCCAATAATTTCATCTATTATACCGATCGTTTACCGGAAAGTGCTTTCGGGCCGAACCGTAAGACGGAAATGTTGGCCGAAGCCCGTTTCCTGAGGGGCTTCGCGCATGCTTTTTTGTTACGGAAATACGGATATTTCTGGGATCTCGACAGCCGGTTAGGGACGATTATACGCCTGGAACCTTCTTCGCTTTCCAACAACAATCAGGCAAGAGCTACAGTCAAAGAATCTTATGAAAAGATTTTTGAAGATTTGGACTATGCCATAAAATATGCTCCGGCATTTTATTCCAGGTACCGTGTGTGTGCTACTTTCGCGAAAGCTTTTAAAGCCGACTTACTGATGAACCGGGGGGCTGATGGCGATTATAGCGAAGCCATCCGTTTGGCAAATGAAGTGATCGGTAGTGCGGAGTTTGGAATGGAGGATACTTATGCTGATATTTTTCAGCATGGATATGACTCGAAAGAGTTATTGTTTACCCGTTTCATGAAGAATCCTCCTGCGATGGATGACAATGTGGGGAGTTTGTTTAAAATGTTCGGTGGCGGGACTTATCAACCGTCGAGTGCGTATCTTGCGGTTTTTCCGGAAGAGGATCCCCGGTATGAAGTGACTTTCGATTCTCTGGAATTTACTAATCTGAACGGGGAAAAATATAAAAGACAAATCTGGAAGAAGCATTATGTATCCACCGGCGACTGTCCGATGTATTATATGCGTGTAGCTCAGATGTACCTGATCAAGGCGGAAGCGATGTTACGGACCGACAGTCCTGTGAAAGACGTGGTGGATGTCCTGAATATTGTCCGTAACCGGGCAGGAGCTACGCCGTTGAAAGCATCGGATTATCCGGACCGGGAAAGTCTGATGAATGAAATCTTCAATGAAAATCTCCGGGAAATCGGTATGGAGAATGGAGCCTTGTACTATCTTGCCGTGCGGATGAGAGTCGGAGGCAAACGGCTGTTGAAAACCTGGAACGATAATTATGAAAAAGACGATCAGCTTTGTTTCCCGATACCGCGTGCTGAGTTTGAGCATAATACCAGTGTAGAACAAAAACCACTTTAATCGATTAAAGTATAGAATTATGAAAAAGATATATTTATTATTGTTACCGGTTTTGTTTTTATGGGGAAGCTGTTCTATGGATGATGTATTGGAATCCAATGGGGAGCTGAACCTTACCGTCATAGAAACCAATAATCCTATTAAAGCCGAACCGGGAGAAACAGTTGTATTTCAGTTTGTCGCTTCAACCAGTAAAGGAGAATTGAGCCGGATCGAGATTACCTCGGAAGATGGAATCCGGCCTGTCGTGGAAGACGTTACTTTTGCTATGGTGGATGAAGATAAAGCATTATCCTTGGATAGTGAAGGCTATTTTTCCCGGGAGATATCTACCGTATTGGTGAAATATCCGTTGATTATGCCGGATGACGAATCGCTGCGTGGTAAAAGTCTGGGCATAAAACTGAAAGTTACCCGGAATGACGGAACCACAAAAGTGTTGGATCAGAAATTTGAGATGATCAGGTACATCAATAACCGCCATGGCATAACAATGACTGGAAAGAACGTGGCATGGCTGTATAATCCGACAGAAGATGTGGTTTATGATATGGCCGATTATAAAGCTCATTTGAGTGAGATCGATGTCATATTGTATGTTGACAACGATTCTAAATATTATTGTTTGAATCCGGCAGCATCAGAGACAGAAGATATTATGCACGGGCTGGGATATACCGATTATAAAGCTTCTGAAATGAATACAACGAAGTTTATGGGAGGAATAACTTTGAACTTTATGTTGATAACGGAAAAAGAGTTATCCGGGCTGGTGATATCGGACGGAGTAGATAAGTTGACTATGGCGAATAATGCTACGTGTGGATTTGTGACAGAAAGTGGCCGTAAAGGTTTTGCCAAACATTTGTATAAAAACCCGAGTCGTGTATTCCTAACGAAAATGCAGATCGGCAATAATGAATGACAAGCATGTTATGAAACCCTCATGTACATTTGTATACCAGAGAAAATGACGCTGGAATGAGGGTTTCATACAACCACTTTCAGACTATTCGTATATTTTTCTTCCTTTTTTAATTCTTTTTCTACCTCGATAGGTGTAATATTGACTATTTTTGAGCAGAATAAATTGGCATTTAATATTATAATTTATGAAAAAACTGTTATTGTGTCTAGGCTTATGCCTTTCTATGACAACGTTTGCTCAAAAGAAGGAATGGCTCGATCCGGAGTTGAATGCGATCAACCGTGCACCGGCAAGGGCGGATTATTTTGCTTATCCTTCCAGGGAAATGGCTGAGCAAGGAGTAAGAGAAGAATCATCCAATTTTCTATCGTTGAACGGGATGTGGAAGTTTAACTGGGTAAAGGATCAAACCGAACGGCCTGTAAACTTTTATCGGTTGGATTTCGAGGATCAATATTGGGTGGACTTCCCGGTGCCCGGAATCTGGGAAATGAATGGATACGGAGATCCCTTATACCGTAATTCGGGTTATGCCTGGTCGAATCAGTTTACACCTGATCCTCCGAAAATAGAAACGGTGAATAATCATGTGGGCTCTTATCGAAAAACCGTTGAAATTCCTGCTTCATGGAAAGGACAGCAGGTGTTTCTGCATGTAGGCTCTGCCACTTCGAACTTATATGTATGGGTGAATGGAAAATTTGTCGGTTATAGCGAAGATAGTAAGCTGGCAGCCGAATTCGATATAACCGGTTATGTACGGCCGGGAAAGAACCTGATCGCGATGCAGGTATATCGTTGGTGTGACGGGAGTTATCTTGAAGATCAGGACTTTTGGCGTTTATCCGGAATTGCCCGGGGAGCTTGGTTGTATGCCCGGAATCCGTTACATCTGAAGGATATTTTTATCACTCCCGATTTGGATGAGGCGTATCGTGACGGATCTTTGAATGTCGTGGCCCAAGTGTCCCGGAACAGCGGGACAGTGGAACTCGAATTGAAAGATAAAGCAGGAAATATCGTAGAAAAAACGAGTGTCAAGCCCGATGGAAAAGGAATTGTGCGTACTGAAATGGCTGTGAAAAATCCGGCAAAATGGAGTGCTGAAGAGCCTAATCTGTATACTTTGTTTCTGACTTTAAAAAATAATGCCGGAAAAGTGCTGGAAGTTGTTCCGCAACGGGTCGGATTCCGGAAAATCGAACTGAAGAAAGAATTGGGGCAGGTATGGGTCAATGGGCAGCCGGTCTTGTTTAAAGGAGCCGACCGCCATGAATTGGATCCTTTGACCGGATATCAGGTATCCCGGGAGAGAATGATCGAGGATATACGGGTGATGAAGGAGAATAATCTGAATGCCGTGCGGACGTGTCATTATCCGGACGATCCCGAATGGTATAACCTTTGTGACGAATATGGGTTGTATGTCGTGTGTGAAGCCAATATCGAATCTCATGGGATGGGGTATGGCGAACGGACACTGGCCAAGGAACCGGCTTATGCCAAGGCTCACCTCGAAAGAAATCAGCGGATGGTGGAGACTTTTAAAAATCATCCTTCGATTATTTTCTGGTCGTTGGGAAATGAAGCCGGTGACGGACCGAACTTTGTGGCTTGTTACGACTGGATCAAACAGAGAGATGGCAGCCGTCCTGTACAATATGAACAGGCAGGACGCAGAGCCCATACGGATATTGTTTGTCCGATGTATGCCGACCTGAATTGGATGGAAAATTTCGCTAAGAGTGGGGATTCACGACCACTGATTCAGTGTGAATATGCGCATGCCATGGGAAATTCTTTGGGCGGTTTTAAAGAATATTGGGATTTGATCCGGAAATACCCGAATTTGCAGGGCGGTTTTATCTGGGATTTTGTAGATCAGGGACTTCGGAAGTATACGGCAGACGGCGCAATGATTTATGCTTACGGGGGAGATTACAACCGCTACGATGCTTCGGATAAGAATTTTAACTGCAACGGTTTGATCAGTCCGGACCGGGTGCCGAATCCCCATATGTATGAAGTGCGGAAAATGTATCAGTCGATATGGACTACGCCGGCAGATTTTAGGAAAGGAATCGTAGACGTGTACAACGAGTATTTTTTTACCGATCTTTCGGACTATTACCTGGAGTGGCAATTGTTGCAGAATGGAGAGCCGGTGAGACAGGGGGTTGTGATGGATTTGCAGATCGCCCCGCAACAGACACAACCGGTCGTATTGGGGTATAAAGAAACGGATCTTCCTGCTGAAGGTGAAATTCTGCTGAATGTGACCTATCGCCTGAAACAAGCCCGGCAATTACTTCCGGCAGGTTATGCGGTTGCGGAAGAACAATTGGAGATTGCCCCTTATCCTTTGTTTCAGGTTGAATTGGCCGAAACCGGGCAAAAGGCTTCTCTGTATGAAGATTTGGTACATGCTGTCGTGAGTGCCGGAGAAGTACAGGTGACTTTTGGAAAATGGTCCGGTTGGATAGAGGGGATCAGTCTGAATGGGTATGAGATGATCGAATATGGATATGCTTTACGGCCCAATTTCTGGCGGGCTCCGACAGATAATGATTTCGGGGCGAATCTTCACCGCCGCTTTGTGGATTGGAAGAATCCCGGATTGAAATTGAAGAGCTTTAAGGCAGAGGAACAAGGCAATCGGGTTCAGGTGGTGACCACTTATGAATTACCCCGATTGGCAGCTGTATTGACCATGACTTATCTTATCGGTGGAAATGGGGAGATTCGGATCAGTGAACAGCTTGCTGTCGATAAGGAGAAGAAAGATATGCCCCACCTGTTCCGTTTCGGTATGCAACTGGTGATGCCGGGCAGATTCGACCGGATCGATTATTATGGCCGGGGACCTGTTGAGAATTATGACGACCGGAATGAGAGTCAGCGTTTGGGCCGTTACCGTCAGTTGGTGAAAGATCAGTATTATCCTTATATCCGTCCGCAGGAATCCGGTACGAAATCGGATATCCGTTGGTGGAAACTGACCGATATCGATGGACGTGGTTTGGCTATTCGTTCGGATGTTCCTTTCTCAGCCTCTGCTTTGAATTATTTGCCGGAAGACCTGGATGACGGTTGGGACAAAGATCAGCGGCATTCCGGAGAATTGAAACCACGTGGATTGACCACCTTGTCTTTTGACCTGAAACAAATGGGATTGGGATGTATCAATAGCTGGGGTGCCTGGCCGTTACAACCTTATCTGTTGCCTTATCAGGACTATACTTTCCAGGTGGTGATTACGCCGATTCGGAAATACTGAACTCAAAAATAGGATTTTGTTGTTTAGGAACTTTCAGTTTGCCCGACTGTCGTGTAAACTGAAAGTTCTGTTAAAAGAATCCTTAAGCCTTGATTCGAATTTAGGCAGTGATATCCATATTACAGGTATAAATCTGCGATTTTATTCCGGATACCTAAGGTTATTTTCCTTTTACTTCCGGTTTTCTTTGACGACGACGATGAAGACTGCTATAATAATGAGTAGCATGCCTAAAATACCGCTTATCGTGGAGGTTTCATGGAAAACAACTATACCGATAAAAACAGCGGTCAACGGTTCCATCGCTCCGAAGATCGAAGTTAGTGTGGGACCGATATGCTTGATTGCTTTGACTAAGGCCATATTGGAAATAGCGGTTGCCGGTAAAGCCAGGCCTAGAATATAAAGCTATACCTTTCCTTGGGTTTCTAACCGGATGCCTTCTGTAAGGCACCCGCCGATAATGAAAAACAACGCCCCTAATCCCATGACATAACAAGTGAGTACGGTGGAGTTGATCGCTACAGCCCGTGTTTTCCGGACTCCGATGATATAACCTCCGTAAGAGAAAATAGAGATGCAGGCGCAAATAATACCTACCGTCACGTTGGCGTTATAACCTGCTATATTGCCTGAAGATAAGAGGATTGCTCCGAGAATGGATAGGAGTACTGCCGAAATGACCCAGCCGGATTTTTTCTCATGGTAGAAAAAAATCATGGCCAGCGCTACAGCTAAAGGATACATAAAATGAATTGTCGAAGCTACACCGCTGGCAATATTCTGATAGGCGATCACCAGGCTGAATGAGGTCGTTGCCCGAAACAGGCTTAACAAAAAGACGACCCCGAAATCCTTTTTACTTAACCGGAAATTACACCCGGCCAATAGGCCGAATCCGATCAGGCAAAGGGAAGCGATCCCTCAACGGTAGGTCAATACTTCAAAAGATGAATAGCCGAAGCTTAGTAGGGTCAGCGTAAAAAAAGGGGCCAGTCCGAAAGTCGAAGAGGAGACGATAGCATATAGGATACCTTTAATTCTGTTCATGAACGTATGAATTTTTCAGTTGCGCAAAGATAAGGCTTTGAGTGAAAATCAGAAAAGGGTGAGATCGGTTTTCAGACTTTTCATTTCCCGTTCTTTGATGGTATCATCGGTACTGAATTATCCGGTTAGTTAGGGGAACGAGGATCGTGGCACCGGATATGGTTTAAAAGTTTTTGCATTGCCTGTGCGGCATAATGCCGATCCCTCCCTGGGAGGGATCGGTGGATTAATATTTATTTTCACTTTCTTCTAATTCCTGCTTGTCGATGGCTTTCCGGGTCATCGTCCGCCAGGCATACCAGATATAGGCGATTACTACAGGTATGATAATAGATACGTAGGACATCGCTTTCAGGGTATATAAGGACGAAGAAGCGTTGTAAATAGTCAGTGAGGAATCAGGATCGACATATGAGGGATAAAAGGCGGTTTGGTTGAAACCTGCCAGAATCAGCAGAGCGATAACGGTCAATACCGTTCCGGCTCCTGCAAACCAGATTCCTTTCGTCCATCGGGGAAATATCCAGTTTCGGATGATGCCGTAGAGTACTCCTGCTACTCCGATAATGAATATCAAGGCATTCAGCGGCATTTCTATCAGGTTATAAAAATATTTATAGGGTACTAATGCAATGTTTCCTTCCGGGGTGATTGCATACCCTTCACCGGCAAAAATAAAACCGATAAACAACAGGAAAAAGAGAACGAACGGTACGGCATTGAATTTCACTTGCCGGTGGCTGCGTATGCGGATGTTCGGATCATCGATAGTAAGAATAAAATAAAGGGCTGCTAATGTCCGTGCCAGGAAGAAAACGGCTAAAGCCAGGAAATAGTTGGTGATGACGAACAAGGCATCCAGACCGCGCCAGGGTGTCATCCATTCGACATCATGCATTACACCCAGACGGAAAGGGGAACCTGTAAAGAAAGTAGCTACAGCGGCTCCCAACAAAAGAGGCGCAGCGAATCCGTTGATCATCAGGAATACTTCGTAAGTCCGACTGCCCAGAAAATTGTTTTTTTTATTCCGGTATTCATAAGATACCGCTTGCAAGACAAAACAAAAGAGGATCAGCATCCAGACGACATAGGCTCCTCCGAAACTGGTTGAGTAGAATAGGGGAAAACTGGCGAAGAAAGCTCCGCCGAATACCACTAATGTGGTAAACGTATATTCCCATTTATGTCCCAGGGTATTGACGATCAAATCCCGTTCGTCTTTATTTTTTCCTATGGTATAAAGAAGACTTTGTCCTCCTTGTACAAACAATAAGAATACCAGTAAACCTCCTAATATACAGATCAAGATCCACCAGTAATGTTGTAATATATTTAAATCCATAATCCATTATTATTTATCGTTTGTGAGGACTATAACTTTTCAGGCCGTTATGGTTTCCTCATTTTTCATTTTTTACTCTTTTACCCCTTTCCTGATCTGGGTGAACATGATTCCGATCTCGGCAATCAATAATAAGGTGAACAAAATGGCGAACATCCAGAAGGTGGTGACAACCCAACCCGAAGCGATGCGGGTGATGGCCACATTCGTGGGCATCAGGTTTTGTACCACCCAAGGTTGACGTCCTACTTCAGCTACGATCCATCCGCATTGCGAAGCGATATATGCCAACGGAACACACGCGATAGCCAGATAGGGGATGAACTTGAATTTTTCGAATTTTCTTTTCTTGGCATACCACCAGGAGCAGATAAACAACAAAACGAATAGCATGCCCAGACCTACCATCAGCCGGAAACTATAGAATACCAGAGGAACAGGAGGGATCGTGTCGTAAGGCGAACTGAGATAGCCGTAACCGAAATCCCGGAAGTTGGCCCGTAGTGTCTGTAAAGATTGGCTAGCCAGCGCATCGTTTTTGTCTTTAACAGCTTGTTTGTACGTTTTCAGTGCATCTATCGCCAGACGGCCGTTGGCCATGCGTTGCTCTATAGAAGGATATACTTTTCCGTCTTCGGAGGTATATCCGTCCATGATATTTTGGATACCGGGCACATAGGCATCGAAGTCATGATACCCCAGGAAGGATAAAAGTTTAGGAATGGTAATACCGTATTTTACCGTTTTCATACGTTCGGACGGTAATTGAGGATCGGTGCAAGTCAAGCCGATCAAGGTAAACGGGGCTCCTTTCCCTCCTTCGTTGAGTCCCTCCATAGCAGCCAGTTTCATCGGTTGGGTACGGGTAACATCCTGGGCACTGGTGTCGCCCGTGAAGATCGTAGCGATGATACTCAGGAAGCCGAAAACGGAGGCCAGCAGGATACTCTTCCGGGCAAATTCGAAATGTCTTTTTTTCAGAATAAACCAGGCGCTTACTCCAACGACAAAACAAGCCGAAAGCGTATAAGCCGAGGTGACGGTATGGAAGAATTTACTCATGGCTGTCGGTGAGAGTAGTACCGCCCAGAAATCCGACATTTCGTTGCGGGCTGTCATCGGGTTGAATTCCATGCCTACCGGGTTTTGCATCCACGCATTCGCTACCAGGATCCACAAAGCGGAAATGTTGGAACCGATGAATACCATCCAGGTGGAAACCAGATGAAAACGACGGCTTACCCTGTTCCAGCCGAAGAACATGACGGCGAAGAAAGTGGCTTCGAGAAAGAAAGCGAACAAACCTTCGATGGCCAGAGGAGCTCCGAAAATATCCCCGACAAACCAGGAATAATTCGACCAGTTGGAACCGAATTGGAATTCCAATATCAGCCCCGTAGCTATACCGATGGCGAAGTTGATTGCAAAAAGCTTCATCCAGAATTTGGTGGCATTCAACCACTCGGCCTTACCGGTCCTGACCCACATGGTTTCCATAATAGCCAGTAGAAAGGATAACCCCAGAGTGAGAGGTACGAACATGTAATGGTAAATGGCGGTCATCGCAAATTGCCAGCGTGACCATTCGACCAAAGTTGTAGTGGTTAATTCTGATATCATAAGCTAAGGTTTGGTAATTAATTCGTTGAGTACATGATTACTTTTTTCCTGTTCCGTCGTATAGGTCGTATTGAGATAATTCGGCATGAGCAGGAATTTAAATACCACAAACAGGACCAATAGTTTGGCCACAACTATTGCGATCAATATTTTTCCCCATTTGGGTAAATGGCTGAAACCATCATAATAGATATGCCAAAGGCGTATGAACATGTTTTTAAACGGTTTGTTTCGATCTAAAATTAACGTATTAAAGATATAAAGGTTTTTAAAAATAACCTAATCTTCTTCGCTCTTTTTCTGAATCTTTAAAAAAAAAATCGGTTTAGAGGGGGCAGAGGCTTATAAAGTTTATCGTGTTCAAAGAGTTTTTGGGTGTTTAAGTTGGTGGATCCGTGGAGATATTATGGAATACAGACAGGATAAACCCCTTCATTTCCGGTTTTGATCGATCTTTTTAAAAATTGAGGTATTTAAGAAAATAATCAAAGGTTTTTATTTATTTTTGGAAAATTAAGAGAGGAGAAAAGCAATTGAAAAAAGGGAGCGGAATGAATTCAGTCACCAAATATGTGTTAGGAATTGTCGCATTAGCTGGGGCAATTTTCTTTTCCTGGTATTTTTTTTCTGTCATCGTTTATATTTTAGTGGCAGCTGTCATTTCTTTTATCGGCAGGCCGATTATCGATTTATTAGGCCGGGTGAAGATCCGGGGCTATCGTTTGCCTGATGGTTTGAAAGCCGGAATCACGGTGATTTGCCTTTGGGGATTATTTATTCTTTTTTTTAGTACCATTATCCCGCTCGCTATCCGTGAATTTCAGTCGTTGGGCAATGTAAGTGTGTCTAATATCGTTTCCGAATTGGAAATCCCGATCGAGGATGCCGGACATTTTATGAAGCATTACGGTTTGATGGATGAGGATCAGGATGTGGATGCTTATGTGACGGATTTATTGAGTAAAGTGTTTAATGTCGGTCAGCTGAAAACCTGGTTCGGGACGGTAGCCGGAACGATGACGGATATTTTTGTCGCTCTCTTTTCCATTACGTTTATTTTATTTTTCTTTCTGAAGGATAGCCGCTTGTTTTCAGGGATGGTGATGGCGGTGCTTCCTTCCCGCTTCGAAGAACAGGCCCGGAATGCTTTGGATTCCATACAAAAATTACTGGTCCGTTATTTTGTCGGATTATTGCTCGAAGTTTTGGGGGTTATGGCTTTGAATACGATCGGACTGACGATTGTCGGTTTGGGCTTTAGTAATGCGGTTGTCATCGGTTTGGTGACCGGAGTTTTGAATGTGATACCGTATATCGGGCCTATGATCGGGGTATTTTTCGGATTGGCTGTGGGAGTCGTGTTGAATTTGGGGCTGGATTTTTACGATCAGATGCTGCCGCTGTTGATCTATATGACTATAGCGATGTTGTTGACTCAATTGATCGATAATGTTGTTTTTCAGCCTTTTATTTATGGGAGTAGTGTACACGCCCATCCTTTGGAAATATTTTTGGTGATTTTGATGGCCGGTAGTATGGCCGGTATTTTGGGAATGATTCTGGCGATTCCGTCCTATACGGTTCTGCGGGTTGTGTTGAAGGAATTTTTTAATAAGTATAAGCTGGTGAAGAAGTTGACGCAGAGCTTGAATGAATAGCTTGTGCAGGTAAATAAAACAGATCATGAAGAAAATACTGTTCTTCGGTTTATTTTTATGCTTGGGTATGACCCTCAAAGCACAATATGGAGGCGAAATGACGATCGGAGCCCGGTTGAATTACACCGGAGGCGGGAAATTAGTGACCTATGACGGGAAGATTGTCAATCTGGGATATACCATCAAAGGCATTGTTTCGCCAGGTTATTTTGTGACGAATAATATCGCCTTGGGAGCCGATCTGGCTTACGAATATATGATGGATGACGAGGGACACCAGTATACACTGGAGACAGGTGGATTTTTCCGGCTGTATGCTCCTCGTGGGGGAGTCCGGTTATACCTGCAGGGAACCAGTGGATATGGCTGGGGAAAAAGCTTTCTGAAAAAAGGACACGATGGAAAACACGAATTATGGGTGTCTACCTTGAAACCGGGCTTATGGGCGCGGCTCAAAGAGTATCTGGCTTTGGATATTAGCTTGATGAGCCTGGAATATAAAGAAGTGTATATGAGGGATAAAGTTTCCAACAAACGGGTGACCGATAGCCGGTGGCGCTATAATTGGTTGGATATCAGCTTCGGAGTGGTTTTTATTATCGGACTTTAATCACTGGAAAATTTTTATTTTCGGGCATTATTGATAAATTATTTAGAAATAGTTGTTTTTATTAATATAAATTAATATGTTGCAATTATTAATCTAAACCATTTGTATTATGAAAACAGCATTGAAAAAATCATTCGTTTTGATAGGAATAGCCTTGTTTTTTGTTTTGATGGCCTGGGCCGAACAAAAAATATGGGCTTGGGATAAAAATGTACTTGAAGAAGAGTATTGTATCTCCGGATATTTTGAAAAAAACGGTGAAAATGCAACGACAGTATATGGTTATTGCGTTTGTTTCCAAGGTTTTTGGGGGCCTCAGTGTCAATTCATAGCAGAATAATCCTATGTTGTATCGTTTTTCGATTGTTTTTCTTATAGGGCTTTGTTTGGTGGCATGTTCTTCCGGGAGTATGCAGGAAGAGTCGGTACCGGTTATTCGTTTTAAGCCTGATGAAGCCCGGACATTGAAGATGTCCGAGCTTTTCGATGGATATGAAGTGCTGACTTTTAAAGGGATCGTATGTAATAGAATCGGAGACTTTGTAAAAATGGGGGATCGGATTGTTGCGACTTCCATAGTGACCGAGGGCATGACTGATGTGGTAACCTTGAGCGTATTCGATTCTGCCGGTGAGTTTCAGCACACTCTTGGCCGGTTTGGCCGTGGACCGGATGAATATCTTTATTTGCCGCATGAAATTGTATTGACCCCTGATTCGAATGTATTAGCCGGGGATGTATTGGGTTTTCATTGCTATGCTTTGGACGGAACGTTGCTTTGGCAGAAGAAATCCGAGCATCCCTCTTATGAATATGGAGTAGGGTATTTTAAGTGGATGCTGAATGATAGTTGTGCAGTATATCTAAACACACCTGTTTGTGGATCGACATATCGGTCTGAGGAATGTTTGGTGAATCTGGTAAACTGGAAGAGCGGACAGTTAAAAATTTCTTATTTCCCAGGTCAGAAGGTAGGGAAATATGCTGTAAGGAATAAGTCGTATGTAGTGAATGATACCTTTTGTTATTATTCTGATATCGACAATAGTATTTATCAGGTTTCGGAAGATACGGTTACCTTACGTTATTATTTAGATAAAGGTTCTTTTAAAAACTTTCGTCTATGCGGAAAGGCTGGGTATTCAGATAATTGTTTGACTGTAATTGAGATGTCGGAAAATAATAAATATGTTTTGATTGTAGTTTTAGTGAATCAAAAATATTATTTATTGGTTTATGATAAGTTGAAAAAAGTAATCTGTAATTATGATTTAGTGGACGATGATTTGTTGTCGGTGGGAAATTTCAGATATAAACCGAATGCAGTGTTGCGATTATACCATAACTGGAACCCGGGCATGCGTCAGTGCGACGATTATATGTATTTTTATTTTCCCTCTTCTGATTACTGTATGATGCTGGACCGCTTGAAAGCCTCCTTGAATGAGGAACAATGGGAGGCCTACCGACGGGCTCACCCCGATCTCATGAAAATCTACCGGGAGCAGGGGGAGGAAGGAAATACGGTAGTTGTAGGATATCGGTTCAAATAATGATATTAAGACCGGGGATCTTAATATCATTATTTGAGTTTACGTGTGTCTACATATTGCTTAAGAGTAGTCCGCCGATGGCTCCCCAAAACAGGATCACCAATACAAATCCGATCAGCATAAAGATAAGAGTAGCTTTTGCCCAATTGGCTTTACTGACAGGAGTACCGGCACTGAAAGCCCAGACTAATAACATAATAAAATTCACAAAAGGAATACACATCAGGATCATCGTAATGATCCAATCACCGATTGTAACGATCGATTGATTCCGGGTGGTTTGCAGTTCTTGATTTTCCATGAGTTTTTTTTTAGGTAGTTATATATATTTATACTTGTAAACATACTTTTAAATAGTTACAACGGTTCAGAAGTCAAGTCGGACTGCTATCGCCGTTATAACTAAAAACCATAGGTCTCACAGGAGATTCCTTTATGCTTTTAGAAGCGCTGTTTCCAGCACTTCTTTGATATGATCCGCATAGTGGAATTTCAGCCCTTTCAGGTATTCTTTTTTGATATCGTCGATATCTTTTTTGTTTTCACTGCAAAGGATGATCTCTTTTATTCCGGCTCGTTTGGCGGCCAGGATTTTTTCGCGGATTCCCCCTACCGGTAATACTTTGCCACGGAGAGTGATTTCTCCGGTCATGGCGATGGCTTTTTTCACTTTCCGGCCGGTGAGGGCGGATACTAGTGCAGTAACCATGGTGATCCCTGCCGAAGGTCCGTCTTTGGGAACAGCTCCAGCCGGAACATGGACGTGGATGTCGTTTTCTTCGAACATCTTTTCGTCGATCCCGATTTCTTTTGCATGCGATTTGATGTATTCGAGTGCTAAAGTAGCGGATTCTTTCATCACTTCTCCCAGGTTACCGGTCAGGCTAAGATGCCCTTTGCCTTTGCTGTAGCTCGATTCTATATAGAGAATTTCTCCTCCTGCGGCTGTCCAGGCTAATCCGGTCACGACACCGGGTAGTTCGTTCCCTTGATATTCCTCCCGGGAGAAAATCGGGCTTCCCAGATATTCTTTCACCTTATTTTCGTCGAGCGTAATCGTGAATTTTTTATTCATAGCGACCTTCCGGGCCACATGGCGCATAATTTTAGCTATGGTCATGTCCAGACTACGAACGCCCGATTCGCGGGTATATTTCTCGATGATCAGGTCGATGATCTCGTCTGGGATCGTTACATGCCCGGCCGTAATTCCGTGGTTTTCCAATTGCTTCGGAATCAGGTGCCGCTTGGCGATTTCCCGTTTTTCCTCCATGAGGTAACCCGTCACTTCGATGATTTCCATCCGGTCGCGCAAAGGACCTGCAATCGTGCTGAGGTCGTTGGCTGTGGCGATGAACATCACTTTCGACAGATCATAGTCGATGTCCAGAAAATTATCGTGAAAACTGCCGTTTTGTTCCGGGTCGAGCACTTCCAACAGGGCAGATTGAGGATCCCCCCGGAAATCGTTACCCACTTTATCGATCTCATCCAGAATGAAAACAGGATTAGAAGTTCCTGCTTTTTTGATACTTTGAAGGATTCGTCCCGGCATAGCTCCGATATAGGTCTTCCGGTGTCCCCGGATTTCCGATTCATCGTGCAATCCACCTAAAGACATCCGTACAAATTCGCGGTTCAAGGCCCGGGCTACAGATTTTCCCAGGGAAGTTTTACCTACTCCCGGAGGGCCGTAGAGGCACAGAATCGGCGATTTCATATCGGCTTTTAACTTTAAAACCGCTAAGTATTCTAAAATTCTTTCTTTTACTTTCTCCAGTCCGAAATGATCGGCATCCAGTACCTGGCGTGCATGTTCCAGATCCAGGTTGTCCTCCGAGAGGTGATTCCAGGGCAGGTCCAGCATTTCCCTCAAATAATTGGATTGTACCGAGTAATCGGGGGAAGAAGGATTCAACCGTTTCAGCTTGTTCAGCTCTTTGTTGAAAATTTCCCGGACATTCCCGTTCCATTCTTTCGTTTCGGCCAGTTCCTCCAGTTCTTTGATTTCCTCGTCGGTCGGATTACCTCCCAGTTCGTCCTGTATGGTCTTCATCTGTTGATGCAGGAAATATTCGCGCTGTTGTTTGTCGATATCCATTTTTACTTTCTTCTGAATATCGTTTTTCAATTCCAGTAAACTCACCTGCTTACTCAGGATTTCCAGTAGTTTGATCGCCCGTTGTTTCAGGTTGTCGATTTCCAGCAACTCTTGTTTATTCTGATAATCTACATCTGTATTCGAAGAGATGAAGTTGATCAGAAAAAGCATACTCTCGATATTTTTTAGCGCAAAACCTGCTTCATTAGGGATATGGCTGGAATATTTGACGATCTTGGAAGCCATATCTTTCAACGATTCTGCTATCGCATTGTATTCCGGATCGTTTTCAGGTACCCCTTCTTCTTTTTTCAAACTGATCTTCCCAACATGGTAAGGATCGTCGTAAAGGATATCTTCCAATAAAAACCTTCTCTTGCCTTGAATGATGGCTGTGGTGGTTCCGTCCGGCATTTCCAGTATTTTCAGGATAGAAGCTACTGTTCCGATCTGGTAAAGATCGTTTATATCCGGATTTTCAGTATTGGTATCTTTTTGTGCAACTACTCCGATCAGGGCACTCTGCCGGTAGGAATCTTTGATCAACTTTAAAGATTTATCCCGTCCGATGTTGATCGGAATGATTACGCCCGGAAATAATACCGTATTCCGTAGCGGTAAAATTGGCAGTGTGTCAGGAATCTGCATATTATCGTTCAGCAGTTCTTTCTCGTCCCCCATGATGGGTAGGAAATCTGCCGAATCTTCTCCCATGTTCTGTAATAACACTGCTTTCAGATTTATTTTATCCATTTATTCGTCCTCTCTTGTTTTATGGTTATAAATTTTTATACGAGTAACAACTGACATTTTGTCAATGTTTTGTGTAAAAATAGAATTCATTACCTATAGCACAAATCCTGTGCCACAATCGAGTAGGGAGCATTTTGTTCCGAATGCTGATTTTGCTTAGGGAATAGAGGGAAGGAAATAAAAAAAGCGAAAAGTCTTCTTTTCGCTTTTTTTATTTCATTTAGAGAGAAACGATTATTTTTTTCTTTTTTCCATGTGGTCCTTGTAACGGTTCATGAATTTATCTACACGACCGGCAGTATCCACCAATTTCACTTTACCGGTATAGAACGGGTGTGAAGTGTTGGAGATTTCCATTTTTACCAACGGATATTCTACACCATCGATCTCGATGGTTTCTTTTGTTGCTGCAGTTGATTTAGTAATGGTAGTCGTGCCATTAGACATATCTTTAAATACTACCAGTCTGTAATTTTCAGGATGTATGCCCTTTTTCATTGTATGTAAAATTTTATAATTATTCTTTCCATTATCGGACGGCAAAGATAGCTCATCTATTATTAATTACAAAGAAAAATGAAGACTTTTTTTCGATGCTGGTTTTGAATGAGTTACTTTTAAATTTCCCTATTGAAGAATTTAATCTGTTCATGCAGGATAAATGCTTCGAGGGTTTCCGGTGTCTCACTGATTTTTCCCCGTTTCAGGGCATTGAGTAATTCTGCCCGGTCGTCGGCAAACAGGATGAGCAGGGGATGCTCTTCTTTCAGTTCCAAAAAGTTGATGAGCAGGATACCGGTTTCCAGATTGCAATAACCGAATGGCTTGATATGCATAAAATCGTACATGAAGTTGGCCACAATTTTAATGTTCTCGCTTACACCGGCTTCGGTTAGTTGTACCTCGGTAGTCCGGCACAGATTGTCGAGCAGGAGGGGGATTTTACGGAAATCAGCCAAAGGGTATACTTCGTCATAATCCTCGCCGAGGCGGAAATCTCCTAACGAAGTATCGTAACGTCCCACAGAAGTAGTCGTTTCGCCACCGGTATGCTTCATGATACGGGCAGAAACCGCTCTGACAAACGTGAGGTCTAAAGGCTGGCGAAGGGCTGCTTGTTTTTCACAATATTGCCAGGCTTGCCAAAGATCGTAGGCTTGACGGGTTGTCTCTGTCGATTGAGGTTTACCGGTACTGACGATGTTCTCGAATATTGTCGGTGGAAGGTTGTGTCCGCCCAACCGGAAAGTTTCGTATAAAAACAAATTCCGGACATAATTTTGATGTATCTGAGTCCGGGTGTCGGGTCGGGTGAGGTATGCTTGCCTTAATGTCAAATAGTCCTGTAACATATTTTTTCCTTAAACATACGTTGGAATCGGCTGAAAGTTTACTTTTATGACGGTTTGGAGCTTAAACTTTGGGGATTATCCGAACTTGGGCTAATTTTGTCGATCTAAAATGAATGGATATGGAGAAACTGCTTAGCGGGGATTTCCCTTTTTATCGGTTCCGGAATTTATCCGCTTATCCGGAATTGATGCATTTTGTCTCTTCGGGAGTTAAAAATATCGGATTTTCCGATCGGGAAAATCCTGAGATCATACAGCATAATCGCAGGAGCCTGGCGGAAGCTGCAGGATTTGAGGTAGAGCGGCTGATTACCGCCCGGCAGGTACATTCGGCGACAGTGCGGATCGTTACGGCTGAGGAAGCCGGGAGAGGGGCTTTGGATAGGGAAAGCCGTATTCCGGCAACGGATGCTTTGGTGACGAATCAGCCGGGGATATGTCTGATGGTGTTGTCTGCCGATTGTGTCCCGGTACTCCTGTTCGAACCGGAGAAAAGGGTGGTTGCCGCAGTACATGCCGGATGGAGAGGAACAGCGGCAGAAATAGTCGGGGTAACCGTGCGGGTGATGCAGGAGCATTTCGGATGTGATCCCCAACGGGTAGTGGCGGCTATTGGCCCCTCGATCGGGAAATGTTGTTTCGAAGTCGGAGAGGAAGTGGCCCGGGTGTTTCAACAGTTATTTCCCGGTAATCAGGCGATCGTTGGTCTGGGAAAGCAACCGGGAAAATACCAGGTGGATTTGTGGGAAGCTAACCGTAAAGAATTGCTGGCATGTGGGGTGAAAAATGAAAATATAGAAGTGGCCGGTATGTGCTCGGTCTGTCATCCGGACCTTTTCTTCTCCTATCGGAGAGAAGGGGAGAAAGCGGGGAGGTTCGGGGCAGGGATCGGGATGAAAAGCTAGAGGTTAAAAAGCTGAAAGCAATAAGCTAGAGGCTAAAAGCTAAAGGCTAGAGGCTAGAGGCTAAAAGCTAAAGGCTAGAGGCTAGAGGCTAAAAGCTAGAAGCTAAAGGCTGGAGGGTGAAAGCGATTAAGGAGGACGAACGTTTTCGTAAATTGCTGGGACAAAAATAATCGGATGGAGCATAACTTTGGGCTGAATATTATATTTTTGTATCGGTTTTCGAAGCTAATCCGCTCATTGCTTTTAGTTTATTGCTTTTAGCCTTTAGCTTATAGCCTTTTACCTTTTACTTTAACTATGTTACCAGGTATTTTTATTGTACTTTTCTTTTTTGCGCTCGGCGAGTTGGTGGGATGGCTGGTGAACGGTTTTATTCCCGGGAGTGTGATCGGGATGATGTTGTTGTTTACCGCTTTATGCCTGAAGTGGGTCAAGCCTGAACGTATCAAGCCTGTTGCCCGGTTTCTTTGTGATAACATGGCTTTGTTTTTTGTTCCTGCCGGGGTTGGGATTGTGAATGCCTTAGATATATTATCTCAGCATTGGCAGGCGGTATTGGTGGCCTGTGCCGTCAGTACGGTGGTGGTGATCGTCGTCGTGGCTTCGATACAACAATGGTTTGAGAAACATCGGAAAGGGGCGGAAGACCGTTGATTTAGAAATGTAAATGCTGTTTGGCTTATGACTGTTTTATTAAATTCCGAAATATTCATATTAACCTTGGTGATCGGGGTGTATCTCGCTGCTGTATGGTTGTTCAGAAAAACAAGACTGAGTATCCTGAATCCGTTGTTGGTATCTATACCCGTATTGGCGCTGATCACTCATTTCCTGGGGATTTCCTACGAGTCGTTTGAAAAAGGAAGCCGGATAATTAGTTTTATGCTTGGACCGACAGTTGTCGTATTAGGGTATTTACTCTACGAACAGATCGCCCAATTGAAAGAAAATGCTGTTTCTATCATTACTTCGGTATTTGTCGGTTGTATAACCGGGGTATTGAGCGTGATTTTTATTGCCCGGTATTTCGGTGCCGATCATGCTTTGATCGCTTCGTTAGAGCCGAAGTCTGTGACTACTCCGATCGCGATGAGTATTGCTGAACGGTCGGGAGGGATACCGGCCATTGCGGCCGTGGTGGTGATTGTCGTCGGTATTTTCGGTGGCTTGGTCGGTCCTTTTATTCTGGAGCGTTTAGGAATCAAAAGCCGGATTGCGCGTGGGTTGGCTTTAGGTTCTGCAGCCCATGGTCTGGGGACTGCCAAGGCCATGGAACTGGGAGCGGTAGAAGGAGCGATCAGCGGATTAGCCATCGGTGTGATGGGCATTATGACCGCCATTTTAGTGCCCGTGATCGAGTTGTTTATCGCCTGAACTATTTCAGATTCTCCAGTATTTCTTGTAAGGATTTGCCAGTTCCCTTTCAGGTCCGACAATTGACATTTTTCTCCCCGTACATTTTCAAGGATCGTTTCCGGTAGAGGGGCGCCAGGGGGGATGTGTTTTTTATTGTTCATTTCCCGAAGGTATTTTTCCCCTTTATCCGGTAAGATCTCTGCCATTTTCTTTACACGTGCCAGTTCCTTTTCGAAACGGTCGCTATAGGTGTAACTCATCACGTAGCGGGCGATGATGTTGTCGGTTGTCGACCGGATCAGCGCTAGCACGGTGAAGTGGGTTTTGAGCTTTTCTATTTTTTCTTTGGGAGTCCGGGCAGGACATACATATATGAAAAGAGTTAATGAGTTATAGAGTTGAATTAACTTGATATCCTTATAACTTACTAACTCTACAACTCTTTAAACTCAGTAACTCTTTAAACTCATCAACTCTCTTTCAGCTCTGCAATAATCTCGCGGAAGAGAGCGGTCATGCGGGGTTGGGCTGTATTGCCGATGTCCTGAACTTCGGTGTGGTTGGTTTTGATCAGTTCCGGTGAAGCCGTACTATTGGTGATTACCGACATACCGAAACATTCCATACCCATATGGCGGGCTACAATGATTTCGGGTACGGTGGACATGCCTACAGCATCTCCTCCGATAACCCGGATCCAGTTGTATTCTGCCGGTGTCTCGAAAGAGGGGCCCTGCAGGCCGGCATATACTCCATGCTGTAACGGAATACCTAATTTTTTCCCGCATTCTTCTGCCAGCCGGATGATTCTGGGGCTATAGGCATCGGTCATGCCGGGGAAACGGGGACCGAGTTCGTCGATGTTTTTCCCTCGCAGCGGATGTTCCGGGAAGAGATTGATATGGTCGGTGATGATCATCAGGTCGCCCACCAGAAATTGAGTGTTGACACCACCGGCAGCATTGGAAACGAAGAGATACTTCACGCCTAATTCATGTAATACCCGGATAGGAAAAGTGACTTCTTGCATCGGATAACCTTCATAAAAATGAAAACGTCCCTGCATTGCGATTACGTTTTTCCCGCCGAATTTCCCGATTAATAGATTTCCTTTGTGTCCTTGGACGGTGGATACCGGGAAATGAGGAATTCCGGCATAGGGAATCGTATGTTTTATTTCTATCGATTTGCCTAATTCTCCTAATCCTGTACCCAGGATGATACCGATCCGATATTTTTCCCCTTCCAGAAAACGGGAAATATAAGCTGCACTATCTTTGATTTTTCCTAACATATTCTGATATTTCGTTTAATAGTAAATCGTCTTGGTCGATAAATACGGGTTCCACCGGAATATAATAAATCACCCTTTGCAATTCTTCGGGTAAGGGACAAGCTTTCAGCCGCACCGCATCTTTTTCGGTGGTGAATATATATTTCTTCGGATTTTCGATGGATTCGAAAGCCCGGGCAATCTGCTGAAAATCTTTTTTGGAGAAATGATGATGATCCGGATACCGGATTCCGGTGATATCCGAGGTGAAAGTTTTCAAATGATCGATATAAGGACCGGGTTGTGCTATGCCTGTCAGGCACAGGATACTGCTACTTCGGTCCGGTACGATAGATTCGTATTGCGGGAAAAGAGGCTTGATCTTACCGTATTCCAGGGTGGTGAAGAAGAGTTGTTGATAAGGCTTTATCTTTAAGTGTTTGGATAAAATCCTCTTTTCTATCGGTTGGATACTTTTAGGACATTTAGTGACGATAATATAGTCAGCTCGCTTCAGTGCTTGTACGCTTTCCCTTAACCGGCCTGCCGGAAGCAGACAATCTTCGTGTACCGGACGGTTATAATCGATCAGAACGATATTTTTGTCGGCTTGTACATATCGGTGTTGGAAAGCATCGTCCAGCAGGATCACTTCGGGAGGTTCCGGTAAGGCAAGAAGTTTTTGGATTCCTCTCACTCGGTTACCATCACAAGCTACCAGAATATCCGGGTATTTACTTTTGATCTGCATCGGTTCGTCTCCGATTTCAGCGGCGGTAGAATGTTCGTTGGCCAGGATAAAGCCTCTGGTCTTGCGTTTATATCCCCGGCTAAGACAGGCTACCCGGAATTTCTTTTTTAGCTCCGAGATGATCAGTTCTGTATGAGGCGTTTTTCCGGTACCTCCTACAGTGATATTACCGACACAAATAACCGGAATCCTGAAAGTTTGTGATTTCAGGATTCCGATATGAAAAAGAAAATTACGTACTCCGGTGACAACACCATAAATAACACTGAGCGGCAGCAATATTATTTTGACAAATGCCATGGCCGTGGTTTTTGTTGATAAATAGCTCGTGAACTTGCTAGTTGAATGCAATATCATAGGGAATACGTGCCAGTAATCCCTGGTTTTCTACCTTATTTTTCATCTGTTCCCAAGTCGTATAGAAAGTGCCTAGTTCTTCTTTCAACAGGCGTGCTTTTACTTCTGTCGTAAACTCGGCGAATAATTCCTCTATCGGACTTTTTACTACCGGATATTCCGTCAGGTTGTATTTTTCGATACCGGCTTTCTGAGCCGCAATCCGAATCGCATCTTCTAATCCTCCCAACACATCTACTAAACCGATTTTCAGGGCATCTTCTCCGGTCCATACCCGTCCCTGAGCGATGGCATGAAGTTCGTCATGGGTTAAACCGCGGCCGGACATAACACGGCTCAGAAAGGTTTCATACCCCTGATTGACATAGTTTTGCAGTACATTCCTTTCGTAGGGAGTTAAAGCCCGGTTACTGACCGGTAAAGGGAGGGGATAGCTTCCGCCGAAATCACTGTGATCGTTGGTTTTGACTACATCGGTATGGATTCCCATCTTATCTTCGATCAGTTTTTCGCCACTGAAAAACATACCGAAGATTCCGATCGAACCGGTCAAAGTCGTCGGTTCGGCGACGATGGTGTCGGCTGCACACGAAATGTAGTATCCTCCTGAAGCTGCTACATTACCCATAGAAACGATCACCGGTTTGGTTTGTGTGGCTAGTTCGACTTCCCGCCAGATAATGTCGGAAGTCAGGGCACTGCCTCCCGGTGAGTTTACGCGCAGGACGATGGCTTTCACAGTATTGTCTTCCCGGATTTTACGGATTGTTTTTGCGAGCTCCGGCCCTATGGTATTATTTTTTTGCTCCAGTCCGATTTCTCCGGAAGCATATACGACGGCAATTTTGTCTTTATTAAATTCGATCGGTACTTCCGGAACCGAGGCATTCTGATAATCGGTCAGAGCAATCTGGTTCAATGGATCCGAACTTCCTACCCCACATTTCTCCTTCAATAAGGCAAGCATCTGATCTTCGTAGAGAACACCGTCGAAGAAACCGAAATCCTGAAATTGGCGGGTAGTGTAGAAATCGAAACGATTCGCCAGGGCATTGATCGAATCGACGGGGATGTTCCGGCTTTCTGCAATTCCTTTCACAATCGTCCCCCAGGAAGAATCGAGGTATTTCTGTACCTGTTCCCGGTTGGCAGGACTCATTTCGTCGGAGATAAAAGGCTCTACGGCCGATTTAAATTTACCGACTTTCACTACTTCGGGTTGTATGCCCAGTTTGGCCAGAGTCTCTTTGTAAAAAGAGATGCTACTGCTCATTCCGGTTAACAACAAAGGTGTTTCGGGGTTTACAAAGATTTTGTCGGCAACGGTAGCCAGATAATAACTTTTTTGGGAATATCCCAGATTCGAATAACTGTAAATAAACTTTCCGCTTTCCTTGAATTTTTGTAAAGCGTTCCGGATTTCCTGAGTAAAGGCCAGGGCTCCGAAATTTCCCTGAATTTCGGTCAGGTCCAGATAAATTCCCTGGATACGCGAATCCTTGGCTGCTTTTTGTATGCTGGCTAATATTTTATTTAATCCCAGATTTTTCTTTGGAGTGAATGAGAGAAAATCGATATTGTCGAGCGGATTGTCGGAAGTCCGGTCCAGAATTTCTCCTTCCAGTTTAATAGTTAAGATACTATTATTTTTTACAGTAACTGTTTTTTCTGAAAAAGAAGCGATGGCTCCGATAAACCCGATAAAAATAAAAAACAGAATAACATGGACAATCATTATACCCACAATAGTCGCCAGGGTATATTTCAAAAAGCTCTTCATCTCCGAATATTTTGAATATTTATTACAATACCTACAAATGTAACCATATAATTGATTTAAGACAATATAAAATTGAAGTTATTTTTGTTTTACGCCTTTTTTGATAACTTTGAATGATTGAATCGGATTTTAAATTGATGGGCGGTTTAGGAGTGATGATTGGCGATTAGAAGTTGATACAGAGTTTGTTGATATGGATAGTTTGTTTTTCGGCAGTCGTTTGCCGTTCTTTTAAATAAGCGATATGAGTAAATTTGCAATTACCGGAGGAAGAAGACTGAAAGGGGAATTATGTCCTCAGGGAGCTAAAAATGAGGCATTACAAGTGATCTGTGCCTGTTTACTGACCAAAGAAGAGGTAACCCTATCCAATGTCCCTGAGATTCTGGATGTTTTGAAGCTGATCGAATTATTGCAGGGGATGGGCGTACAGGTCGGACACCCTGCACATGGAGAATTTGTCTTCAAGGCTTCGGATATCAATTTTGATTATTTCGAAACGGAAGATTTTTATAATAAAGCGGTCAGTCTGAGGGGGTCTATCATGATTCTCGGGCCACTATTGGCAGTCTACGGGTGTGGATTGATCCCTAAGCCCGGTGGAGATAAAATCGGCCGGAGGCGGTTGGATACTCATTTCCTGGGTTTTGAGAAATTAGGGGCTACTTTCGATTATAATAGTTCGGAAGGTTGCTTCCGGGCTTCGGCTGAGAAATTACGGGGATGTTATATGTTGCTCGACGAAGCTTCGGTGACAGGTACGGCTAATATTATTATGGCTGCGGTATTGGCAGAGGGAATGACTACGATTTATAATGCGGCTTGTGAGCCATATATCCAGCAATTATGTCTGATGCTGAATGCGATGGGTGCCCGGATTTCGGGGATAGCTTCGAATCTTCTGACCATAGAGGGAGTGAAGGAGCTGAAAGGTTGTCATCATCGTTGTTTGCCCGATATGATCGAAGTGGGAAGTTATATCGGATTGGCTGCCATGACCCGTTCGGAGATTACGATCCGGAATGTGAATATACGCCAATTGGGAATCATTCCCGATTCTTTCCGCCGTCTCGGTATCCGGATCGAGGAACGCGGAGACGATCTGTATATTCCGCGTCAGGAGCATTATATGATCGAGGATTTTATCGATGGCTCGATTCTAACGGTTGCGGATGCGCCCTGGCCCGGTTTGACACCCGACTTACTGAGTGTGTTCCTGGTGGTCGCTACCCAGGCTAAAGGAAGTGTGTTGATTCATCAGAAAATGTTCGAGAGTCGCTTGTTCTTTGTAGATAAGCTGATCGATATGGGAGCTAAGATTATCCTTTGCGATCCCCACCGGGCGACAGTCATCGGACAGAATCACGAATCACAGTTAAGGGCTACCAAAATGACCTCTCCCGATATTCGGGCCGGTATTGCTCTGTTGATCGCCGCTCTATCGGCTCAGGGAGTCAGTACAATTCATAATATCGACCAGATCGACCGGGGGTATGAGCATATCGATGAAAAATTGAATGCGATCGGTGCAGAGATCCGAAGGATCGGATGATACTTGGTTTAAAGGTAGAATTATTCTGTCGTTACTTATTCGTCTTCGGTGATCGGAATTGTCGA